>Ga0102865_1000108_pt1 | contig 24386 bp, 18 predicted proteins | sample Colrivmet1449C02_FD_78440 | JGI IMG/M metagenome (GOLD analysis project Ga0102865, IMG submission 78440) | Estuarine microbial communities from the Columbia River estuary - metaG 1449C-02 | ecosystem: Environmental > Aquatic > Marine > Intertidal zone > Estuary | place: USA: Columbia River...
CCATGGAGCTTCGCCAGCTTCTCGCCCTTCGCGCGGGTCCCCGTGATCGCGGCCACGAGTTTGACGTTCTTGGTCTCGAGCAACGCCGGGGAGAGCTCGCCGTTGGCGTAACCACCCAGACCGCAGAGCGCGAGGCCCAGGGGCTTGCCGTTGGACTCCGCCGCACGCAGCGCCGGAGCGAGGGCATAACCGGCGGCGAGACCACCGAGGGAACCGAGGAAAGCACGACGAGTAGGGCTCATAGGGGTGAGTCCATTCCTACCCCTGCACCGTCCCTCCGCAAGTGCAAGGTAGGGCCGGCCCCTTGCCCACATGCCACCATGCCAGCGTGCCCCCTATCAATCACTTCTCACCCTTCAGGTAAGCCAGCAGATCGGCGAGCTGCTGCTTCGACAGCCCGGCCTCGAGACCAGTCGGCATCAATGAGCCGGGCAAGGCCTCGAGCTTGGCGAGGTCGCCACGGAGGAGACTCGTTTCGACGCCCAAGGGACCACGCAGGGTGATCGAGGTAGGCGTGTCACCGACCAAGATGCCGCTGAGAATGCGTCCGTCCTTGGCCTCGGCGAGATACGCGGTGAAAGCCGGCGCGATCTCGGCGTCGGGGTTCACGATATGGAAGAGGATGTTCTCCTTAGTCTGCCGGCGGATATCAAAGAGGTCAGGTCCGACCGCGTGCCCTTCCCTGTCCAAGCGATGGCAGCTGGCGCAGACGGCATTGAAGACAGCCCGGCCTTCCGCCGGGACCGACTTCAGGGCCAAGGCCTTGCTGGCTTCAGCCAAGGCCTCCGGGCGCGCCGAGACGGTCAGCAGACGCTCCGCGAGGGCTTTCACGGCCGGATCCTTGGCGGCGAGCACCTGACGTCGGCGGACGCCTGTAAAGGCGCTGGCGGGCAGACGCTTGGCCTCCACGGCGGTCAGGACGCCCTTCACATGGAAGGGAACGCCCAGCAAGGCGCCCAAGACGGCATCGCGCCGGGCCGGCGTGTATCTAGACCAACCCGCAAGCAAGGAACCCGATACATCTACCTTGGGATAGGCGACCACGGCCTTGAGCGCCGCGGCAGCGAGGTCGGGCTGCGCATCATCCAGAGCCAGCGTCAGCAAGGCCTGACCGGAACGTTCCCAAGGCAGACGCCCCATGAGTTTCACGGCGACGCTCCGCGCTTCGATCGTCTTGGATTTGTCCGTCGCGACCTCAGGAGAGGCATCGAGCATCGTCTGGAACGCCGAAGGCAGACCGGTCGGCTTACGGGACGAGAGATACCCTGACAGCAGAGCAAGTCGAAGGGCCTCCGGCGCCGCTGCGGCGACATCGAGTTCGGTCGGCTTGGTCATCGAGCCCCCGAGGTAAGCCAAGACCTCCGCCATGCCGGCGCCGACCTTGGCGTCTGCCGGCATGTCCGCCAAGAGCGCCTGTAGGAAAGCCTGTTCACGTCCTCCGATACCGCTGAGGATGCCGTTACGCATCCACTTGTCCTCCGCGTACGACCAAGCGGCCTGGGCGAGGTACTGGGTGCCTTTCGCGGAGTCATCGTCTCCGGCCCGGATGATCTTGGGTAAGGCCAAGTCAGGCAACGAAGAGAACGAGGCCAGGGCGACCGACGAGCGGTCAGGCTCCTTGGCGGCCCGGACCCGCCAGATGCGGCCCATCGTCTTACCGGTCTCGAAGTCGGTATGCTTACGCACTTCTTCCGGCAGGTAATCCGGATGCTCGATGACCTTGCGATACATGTCCGCGACATACATCGCGCCCTCCGGCCCCTTGGCTAGGAAGACCGGACGAAACCAGTCATCGCGCGAGGCGAGAAATTCGCGACCCTGATAAAGCGGCGAGGCGACGAAGGTCGCGCCTTTCGCTACGAGTCGGTCAGCATGAATCAGGTTACCCGTCGGATCGCACGAGAAGACGGCACCCGCGCAATCCGGGGTGAGCAAGGACTTACCCTGCCAGATCTTGACCCCGCAGGCGGCGCTGAACGAGCCGGCATGACCGTCGGCGGTGGTGATGTTCGAGCTGATCGGGAAAAGCCGGACGCCGTCATGGCCGCCGTTGATGCCATTGAAGGCGTTACGCTCATTACAGTCCTGCACGGTCTCGCTGAACGCCAGGCGCGGATTCCGCTTAAGCCACTTGGAATCGAAGACGACGTGCTGGACGGGCACGCGGTTCATGCAGATGAAGCGGTTACCGAAGACGTCGAAACTCATGCCATACTGCGACTTCCCGTCGACGAGCTCGACCTCGAGGGTCTCGGGGTCGAAACGGATGTCCGACGTCATCTTGAGCGGCGGACGCTCCGGATGAGTGGGACACGTGACCGTGCCGCCGCTCAGCCCGGCGGCGAGGTAGATCTTGCCGTCCCAGGGTCCGACGGTCGGCGCGTTCACCCGCAGCTGAGTGCTACCCGTGGTGGCGAAGCCGGTGAGCAGGACCTTGCGCTCGTCGGCGACGCCGTCGCCGTCGTTATCTTTCAGGAAAAGGACATCCGGCGCGCAAGTGATGATGAGTCCGCCCCGCCAAGGCAGGACGCCGTTCGGGAAAGTCAGCCCGTCCGCGAAGACGGTGCGTTTATCCATCCGACCATCGCCATCGGTGTCCTCGAGCAGGGCGATGACACCCGCGGGCTTCTCCCCTTCCTTCGGTCCGATCGGGTAGCCACGGTTCTCAGCCACGAAGAGTCGGCCTTTGGTGTCAAAGGCGATGGCGCACGGCGAGGCCACCAACGGCTCGGCGGCGACGAGTTCGACGCGCAAGCCCGGGACGACTTCGAACGCCTTCTGGGCGTCCGCCGGTGAGAGCGGACTCGGCAGCGGCGCTGCGACGAGCGCACCGGCGAAGAGGATGGCGGCGACGCGGATCATTTCAGCTGCGGAGGTTGGTCGCCGTAAGCCCACGGCTTGCCGGCGGGACCATTCGGACGCTCAGGCAGTTTGGCCGGCTTCATCTTCGCGGCGAGCTCGAGCCCGACGTTCATGAACTGCGTGCCGGCCGTGATGTCCAAGTTGCTGTAACTCGTCAGGCGCGTCTCGTAACCGCCGCCGTTCGGACCGAAGGCTTCTTCGTCCGGCACGTAACCCACGCATCCGTTGGCGAGCTCGACCGGGAAGGTCATCGGGAAACCGCTGCGCTTCTTCAGCTGCAACCCGTAGGACACGAAATACTCCGCCGGATTGGAAAGACAGACCACCGGGCCGACCTGGATGGCCTGCACCTCGACCTCGACGTCATGTTTCTTGGCGATCAAGGCGTCGAGCAGAAGAGTCTCCTTGGCCCAGACCCAATCCTTATGGGCGACCGGGCCCTTGATGCGCTCCCGGGCTTCCGCGACGCGCTCGGGGGCGGGCAATCGACGGGGAATCTCCCAGACCTTATGGTCGGCGGCGAGGGGCACCTCGGCGGTACGGGTCTGCGACATGCTCAGCAGGACTTTCAGGGCTTCGGCGCCTACGCGGCCGCCGACGAACTGCGACCAGTCGTCGGACGCCGGATTGGCCTTGGGGTCGAGATTATTGACCTGGGTCACGTCGCCGCAGGCGCCCTGCAGGAAGACGACCTTGGTGTCCGCGCCGTAATAACCACGGATGACCTTCTCGGTGTAGTAGATCCAGTTCGCGCCGATGCCGTCGGAGTTCGTGGTGGCGTGGCAGGAGAAGTTCACGATGCAGCCGGTCAGTTTGCCGTCGGCGCCCCAGACGCCGATGACGCCGACCTCATCGTCAGTCGGGTTGGCGAACGCGACCACGTCGGGGTTGTTCTTGCCCGGATGCGAGAAGGTCAGGCCGTTCTTCATGCGGAGGCGGCGATTGAACGCCACCTGGCTCTCATGGCCGACGCCGTAACCGACCGTCACCGCGGCCTTGGACTGGTCGGCGGCGACGATGGCCTCGACCGTGGCGGCGATGGCCTTCTTGAGATAGCCGGCATCGGCGCAGGAAGATTTCTGGTAAGCCAATTCCTGGATCTCAGCGGAAGCGTGGTCGAACTCGCCCGGCAGGATCATCCCGATCGGACCGGAGGAATGAGAATGCGAAGCGCCGATCATCACGTCGGTGATGCCCGTCGCGGCTTTCACCAAGGCACGGATCTCCTGCACCGTCTCCCGACGGATCAGCAAGGCGTCGATGCCCACGAGCGCCACGCGTTTCTGGCCGTCGTCGAAGACGCTCGCGCGCACCTTGCACGGGTCGTGGATCTTCTTGGAGTAGACCTTCCCGTAATTACCCGGGACTTCCATGCCGAGCTCCGGCGTGATGTCGCGTTCGGCGAAGCCCACGCGGACGCCCGGCTTGGCCGGAGGCGCGGCGAAAAGCGTGACGCAGGCCAGGACCAGCATGGCGTGACGGAAACCGAGTCGGGGAGAACTCATGGGGATATGAGCAGATATGTCGGGGGAAGGTTCCCGGGACAAGGAGGGATGCTCTCCGGGCTAGGGCTAGGGCTGGGGCCGGGGCTAGCCAAAGGCCCCCTCGCCTTCCTTGCCTCATCTTTAACTAGCCCAAGCCCGGGCCCTAGCCCTGGCCCTAACTCGGGCCCTACTCATGAAACCTAATCCTCGGCTTAGGACCGTCCTTGGCCTTCGGGAGGTTGGCGGGGTCGGAAAGCGAGGCGCCGGACTGGAGCTCGGCCTTGCCCTTCCACTCCCGCTCGAAGCCCGTGCTGGCGAGACGCACGGCATCGCGGCCGAGCTTATGGTTCAAGGCGTCGACGGCCTTCATGAGGCGGTCTTTGTTAGGGTCGATCTCGCCTCCCATGCCAGGCAAGGAAGGCTGCACGACGTCGGCGGGCGTCAAGCCCTGCAGCATCACCCCGGCCCGCTTATACATGTAGCCGTCGCGACGGACGCGGGCGAGCGCGCGGGCCGCCGCGCTGCAGATCGCGCGGGCATCGTCGGTCGGCGGATCGAGCGGCTCCAGTTCGTCGCCCCGATACTGGGCCTGATCGATACGGTGCTGATTAGTGCGGATGAAGACGACGATCGAGGAAGCCAGCATGCCGTCTTCGCGCAGTTTCTCTGCGGCACGAGCGGCGTGCGCGGCGATGGCTTCGGAGAGTTCGAACGCGTCGGTGATGGGGCGGCCGAAAGAACGCGAGACCAGCACGCTCTTCCGCGGACCGGCGTCCTCGACGATGTCGTGGCAGGAGATGCCGCGCAGCTCGAGGGCGAGACGTTCGCCGACCACGCCGGCGATACGGCGGATGAAACCCGGATCGGCTTCGGCGAGGTCGATGGCCGAGAGGATACCATGGGAACGGAGGCGGGCCGCCAGGCCGGGGCCGACGCCCCAGACATCCTCCGCTTCGACCCCGCGCAGGAAGGCCGTACGCCCTTCGACCGAGGCGGGGACGACGATTACGCCCCCGCTCGCCTTGTCGGCCTTGGCCCGTTCGTTCGCCAGCTTGCACAGCACCTTCGTCGGGGCCATCCCCAGCGAGATCGGGATACCCGTGCGCTTGAGGACATCGGCGCGGATACGCAGCCCGAGGGCCTTCGCATCGGGGTCGGGCATATCGGGGAACCCTAGGAAAGCTTCGTCGACCGAATAGATCTCGAGGTCGCGCGCCTGCTCGCCGAGGGCGGCCATGACACGTTCGGAGAAATCGCCGTAGACCGAGAAGTTGGACGAGAAGATGCGGACGCCGTGGGCTTCGCAGGTACGACGCACCTCGAAATAGGGCGCGCCCATCGGAATGCCCAACGCCTTGGCTTCGGAAGAACGCGCGACCACGCAGCCGTCGTTGTTCGACAGCACCACGATCGGCACGCCGATCAACGAAGGATCCAGCGCGCGCTCGCAGGAGGCGTAGAAATTATTGCAGTCGGCGAGGGCGCGGAGCATGGCGTCAGCAGCGGCGCACGACGGCGACCACTGTCCCCCAGATACGGCATTCCGGCGTGAAAGGCAATGACCAGCCCGGCCAGCGCGGACTGTCGGCCCGCAGACTCCAGGCGCCGGCGTGGTCGCGCTCCAGATGCTTCACCGTGAATTCGCCACCGACCTCCGCGACCACGATGGTGCCCGCGCGCGGCGACGGCGCCTTGTCGACGACGATGAGGTCGCCGGGGAGGATGCCGGCGCCCGACATCGAATCGCCGTCGACCCGGAGGAAGAAGGTCGAGATCGGGTTACGGATGAGGTGCTCGTTCAAGTCGAGGCGACGCTCCATGTGGTCGTCGGCCGGCGACGGGAACCCCGCGACCGCGCGGGTACCGAGCAACGGCAGGGCCAACGGCCGCCGGGCCTCGAACCCTTGCAATGTACGCATATCCAGCATAGGTGAACTTATGTTCACTTTTAAGGGAAAGGCTTCAAGGCGAAAGCATCAGGCAAACCCGGGCCCAGGTAGGGACAGCACCACGTGCTGTCCTAATCGTCCTATGTCGTGATGCGGCCCGGCCCCGAGCAGTGAGAGCTAGGACAGCACGTGGTGCTGTCCCTACCTCGCGCCCCAACAAAAAGGCCCGGGTCTTGCGACACGGGCCTTCGGGACGAACCGAGACCTCGGATTAGGAGGCGGTCAGGGCGGTGACTTCGGCACGCACCTTCTCGGCCAGAGCGGTCGAGAGGTAGCGCTCGGACGGCGAGCAGGCGATCGTGACGATGCGCTTGCCGGCGAACTCAGGTCGCTTGGCGAGCTGGAGGGCGGCCCAGATGTTGGCGCCCGAGGAGATGCCGACGGCGAGGCCTTCGCGGACGGAGACTTCCTGCGCGGTGGCGAAGGCGTCTTCGTTGGAAACCTGGATGACTTCGTCGATCAGGGAGATGTCGCAGTTCTTCGGGACGAAGCCGGCGCCGATGCCCTGGATCTTGTGAGGAGCCGGCTGGACCGGCTGGCCGGACATGGTCTGGGTGATGACCGGAGAAGCGACGGGCTCGACGGCGAACGCGCGGAACTTGGGGTTCTTGCCCTTGATCACGGAAGCCACGCCGGTGATCGTGCCGCCCGTGCCGACGCCGGCGACGATGGCGTCGACCTTGCCTTCGGTGTCTTCCCAGATCTCGACGGCGGTGGTGCGACGATGCACTTCCGGGTTGGCCGGGTTGTCGAACTGCATCGGCATGAAAGCATTCGCACCGATCTCGTCGCGGAGCTGCGTGGCGCGCTCGATGGCGCCGCGCATGCCCTTCGCGCCGGGGGTCAGGACGATCTCGGCGCCGAGGAGGCGGAGGAGGACGCGGCGCTCGATGGACATGGTCTCCGGCATCGTGAGGATGCAGCGGTAACCGCGGGCGGCGGCGACGAAGGCGAGGGCGATGCCGGTGTTGCCGGAGGTCGGCTCGACGATGGTGCCACCCGGCTTCAGGCGGCCGTCACGCTCGGCGGCGTCGACCATCGCCCGGCCGATGCGGTCCTTGACGCTCGAAAGCGGGTTGAAGAACTCGAGCTTCACGAGGACTTCGGCGTGCAGGCCTTCGGTGACCTTGTTCAGGCGCACGAGCGGGGTGTGACCGATGGTGTCGAGGACGCTGTTATAGATGGCCATGGTTATTGAGGGGTTATTAAGTCAACATGACTGAATTAACCCCCTCCCCTTCGCAATAAAAAACCCGGCATAACCGGGTCTTCAGGAGGCTTAGTAACGGCGCTTGGGCGGCGGCATCGCCGGACGCGGAGCCGTGTCACGCAGACGGAAGATGATGCGAGCGGTCGTCAGGTCCGAAGGGGTCATCTCGACCTTCACGCGGTCACCCGGGTTGATGCGGATGAAGTTCTTGCGGAGGCGGCCCGAGATACGTCCCAGCACCACGTGCTTGTTGGGGAGCTCGATCCGGAACATGGTGCCAGGAAGCACCTGCAGGATTTTGCCTTCGAGTTCGATAACGGGTTCTTCAGCCATGCCTTAGTGGGGGGCAGTGCATCCCCAACCATCATGGGAGTCAATCACCCTTAACGAGGCCCGCCTCCCCTCTTGCCATGGGGCTTATCAGGGCAATCCTGCCCCCATGGAAGGCGACGCCTCGACCCCCCGCCCCGGGCTCATCTGCCCGTTCGAGAAGATGCGCCCCTCCCAGTTGAACCGGGACGACGCCTTCTACATGGCCCTCGCCTTCAACCTGGCCGTCGACGCCTGGCGGATCGACGAAGTCCCGATCGGAGCGATCATCGAACGCGGCGGCGAGATCATCGCGGCCGCCCACAACGAGGTCGAACGCGCCAACGACCCGACCGCCCACGCGGAGATGCTGGCGATCACCCAGGCGGCGAAGAAGATCGGCGACTGGCGCCTCAACGAATGTAACCTTTACGTGACCAAGGAGCCCTGCCCGATGTGCTCCGGCGCCACGATCATGAGCCGACTCAACCGGGTGGTCTACGCCTGGGGCGACCCGAAGATGGGCTGCATGGGTGGCGCGGTCGAACTCCACAGCCTTCCGAAGCTCAATCACCGCGTCCAAGTCACCTCGGGCGTGCTCGAAGACCCCTGCCGCGAGATCCTGCAGGCCTATTTCAACATGAAGCGGGGCCGCGATTCCACCGCCTCGGCTTGACCCCGGCAGGCTTTCCGCAACCTCTTCCCCTATCGGCTGGAATATAGTCCTATACTCCAAACTCGAGACGCCCTACTCTCACTCCATGCATCGTCGCGATTTCATCGGCAAAGCCTCCCTCGCCGCGGCCGCGCTCGGCGCCTCTTCCCTTTCCGCCCAGACCTCTTCCACCAAAACCATGAGCTACACCCTCGCCCCCCTGCCCTATCCTCACGCCGCCCTCGAGCCGCACATCGACCAGGCGACGATGGAGATCCACCACGGCAAGCACCACAACGCTTACGTCACCAACGTGAACGCCGCCCTCGCCAAGGAAGCCGGCTTCGCCGCTCCGGCCGACGTCAACGAACTCATCGCCGACCTCTCCAAGGTACCCGAGTCCATCCGCACCGCGGTCCGCAACAACGCCGGCGGCCACGCCAACCACACCTTCTTCTGGAACATCATCTCCCCGAACGGTGGCGGCGAACCCGTCGGCGCCCTCGGTGAAGCCATCCAGAAGGCCTTCGGTGGCCTCGAAGGCGAGAAGGGCCTCAAGGCAGCCTTCAAGTCCGCGGCGACCACCCGCTTCGGTTCCGGCTGGGCCTGGCTCGTCGTCAAGGCTGACAAGTCCATCGCCGTGACCTCCACGCCGAACCAGGACAGCCCCCTCATGAAGGGCGTCGCCGACGTGAACGGCACCCCGGTCCTCGCCCTCGACGTCTGGGAACACGCCTACTACCTCAAGTATCAGAACCGCCGCCCCGACTACGTGGACGCCTTCTGGAAGGTCGTCGACTGGAAGAAGGCCAACGAGATCTACGTCAAGGCCATCGCCTAAGGCGTCACGCCATATCGGTCTTAAGAAGCGGCCCCTCGGCCGCTTCTTTGTTTGGCACATCCGCCGAGGTGTGCTGTCCTAGCCTTACCCCGATGCGCTTCCTTACGCTCTTACTCCTAGCCTTGGCGGCAACCGCCACAGCTGCCGAAACGAAAACGCAGCTCCCGACCAGCCTCGAAAACGGGGACTCAATCTACGTCTCGTCGACAAAACGCTACTCCGTGCCCGTGCCAACGGGGTGGCGAAACGTCCCCGGAGAGAACATGGGGCTGCGGGAGAACGTGATGTTCCACCCGACCCCCGTCCAAGGCTTCGCCTGCAATATCGTTTTCATCGAGGAGGCTCTGTCCGCGAAGATGAAACTGTCTGAGATGACCGACAGCAGCATCTCCTTCATGGAGAAAAACATGGCTAGCTTCAAGGTGACGGAACGGAAAGAAATCAAAAACGCCAATGGCGTTTCGATGGAACGCGTCAAATACCGGGCGCGCTTCCTGCCCAATGGCGTGAGTTCAAAAAACGTGGTCTACTTCGTGCCTCTTAACGACAACAGGCTTCTCACGATCACCGTGTCTGGAATCGAAGCCACACCGGATGGACAAGCGGATGAAGCAGACACCGCCATCGCGAAGATCTCCCTTACGAAATAATCCCATGAAACTATTCCTCGCAGGCATCCTAGCCTTGGCGGCAACCGCTTCCGCCGCCGAAACCGTCCTGCCCCTCTGGCCCGAAGGCGTCCCGGGCAAGCGCGTCGCGCCGTCGAAAGCCACGACCGACCGCATCGGCCCGAAGGGCAGCTACGCCGGGCACGAGACCTTCATCAACGCGCCTTCGATCACGGTCTACCCGGCCGCCAACCCGAACGGCGCCGCGGTCATCGTCTGTCCGGGCGGCGGCTATTGGTTCCTCTCGACCAAGAACGAAGGCACCGGCGTCTGCGAGTGGCTCAACAGCATCGGCATCACGGGCATCCTGCTGCGCTACCGCACTCCGACGTCCGATGAGACCCTGCCGCACGGCCACCCTGTCCAGGACCTCCAGCGTTCGCTCGGCCTCGTCCGCGCCCACGCCAAGGAATGGAACATCGACCCGAAGCGCGTCGGCGTGATCGGTTTCTCCGCCGGCGCCAACCTCGTCGGCCACGCCTCGTGGGATCGCACATCCCGCACCTACGAACAGAAGCCAGGAGTCGACGACCCGCGCGGTCCGGACTTCACGATCTTCGTCTACGGCGGCGGCTTCCTCGAGAAGGAGGACAAGACCAAGTTCCGCGAAGGCTTCTCCGTCCCGGCCGACGCCCCGCCCTGCTTCTTCGTGGTCGCCCATAACGACGGTGCCAACCCGCTCGAAGCCGCGAAGCTCTACATCGAATACAAGCGCCAGAACCTTCCGGCTGAGATCCACATCTACTCCAAGGGCGGCCACGGCTTCGGCACGCGTCAGACGAAATTCCCGGTCGACGGCTGGACCAAGACCGCCGGCGAATGGATGGGCGCCGAAGGCTTCCTGAAGGCCGCCAAATAAGCCCATGCGTACCCTGCTCACGCTGCTGGCGTTCACGACCGCCCTCTCGGCTCAGACGCTCGTCGGCGACGGACAGGCGGACGATACCGCGGCGCTCCAGAAACTCGTCGACGCCGGCGGGAGCGTGGCGCTTCCCAAGGGACGCTACCGCCTGACGAAGACCGTCACGGTCGACCTCGCCAAGCTCGGCGCGGCCGGAATCTCTTCTGACGGCACCGCCACGCTCATCATGGCGGGTCCTGGGCCGGCCTTGAAGATCATCGGTACGCACGGCGGCACCGCCGCCCCGAAGTCATTCAAGGCGGAGACCTGGGCCCAACGCACGCCCGTCGTCCAAGGGCTTGAGATCATCGGCGCCCACCCCGAAGCCGACGGCCTCGAGGCGACCGGCACGATGCAGCTGACACTCTCCCGCCTGACGATCCGGGAAGCCCGTCACGCCATCCACCTCACCGTGCGCAATCGTAACGTCGTCATCTCCGACTGCCATCTCTACCGCAACCGCGGCGTCGGGCTGTTCCTGGATAACGTCAACCTCCACCAGACGAACATCACCGGCTGCCACATCAGCTACAACCTCGGCGGCGGCATCGTCGCCGTGGGCGGAGAAGTGCGCAACCTGCACGTCGGCACCTGCGATATCGAGGCGAACCACGACGAGAACGGCCCGCCCTCGGCCAACATCTTCCTGGATTCGACCGGCGGCTCGATCGCCGAAGTCGCGATCACCGGGTGCACCATCCAGCACACCCACAAGGCGCCGGGCTCGGCCAACATCCGCATCCTTGGGGCCGGCAAAGACCCTTCCCTGCTCCGCCGCGAAGGTCGCGAGCACACCCGCGAGGGGCACGTGACCATCGTCGGCAACGTCTTCAGCGACGTGCAGGTCAACCTTGAGATCCGCCAAGCCCGCGGGGTCACCGTCTCGGCCAACACCTTCTGGGAAGGCTTCGCGCACGACCTGCTCGTCGAGGACAGCCAGAATATCGTCATCACCGGCAACAACTTCGACCGTAACCCGCGCTACCTCGTCAACGGCAACGGCCTCGCCGAGAAGAACGGCGTCCTCCTGCGCCGCGTGGCCGATTCCGCTTTCTCCGGGAACGTCGTGGTCGGCGTCCACGGACAAGCAGCCGCCGTCGACGTCGAAGACGGCACCCGTCTCCGGATCACCGACAACAGCATCCTTGATTGCGACGGGCACGCCCTGCGTCTTACCCGCCTCAGCCGCAGCCTCGTGACCGGCAACCTCCTGCGTGACGACCGGCCGGCCGACCGACGTAGTCCCGCAGCTCCCCTGCTCGTCCGCGAAGGCGCGGAGAACCGGATCGACGCCGAACCGACGACCGCGCGGTAGGCTTAGGAGCCGCCGCGGCGGATTTCGGAGCCTTCGAAGCGGATCGACACGCGCCAGACCTTCTTGACGCGCGTGATCACCTTGCCGGTACCGGCGACGATGGTCTCGGGGATCTCGATGCGGTGCTGGTCGACCACGGCGTGGAAGCCGCGCTCGGAGAAGATGTCGATGAACATCGAGATAGCCAGCGGGTCGTCGAAGACGGTGGTCTCGATGTTGACGTGCGCCTGGCCGGAGATGGCGTGGGCCTTGATGATCGGCAGGAACTTGTCCTGGATCAGCTCGATGACCTGACGGAAGGTCTCGGCATTGCGCTCGGCGTAGTCGTCGAGACGGCGGACGAGGTCCTGACGGGCGTGCTGGACGATCTGCGAGGCCAGCGGGATCGGCGAGATAAGGTCATACGTGTCCTCCGACAGCTCAAGGGAGCTCTGGTATTGGAGTTCCTTGATGATACGGGCCTGGACTTCCGCGAGCGAGCCCTGCGCATTGATGAAATGGTAGTGGAAGATGTCGCGTAGCGACTGCAGCGGCTCGTAAGTGCGCTCCTTGAAAACGCGGTAGCGGTTGCGCGCGGCGTCGGCCGTCAGGTCGGTCTTGCGGACCTCAGCGAGCGGCCCTCCGTCGCGGGCGGCCTTCTCGTTCTGGGCGATGGCCTCCTGACCGCGCTTCAGCTGACGACGGACGGACTCGTTCTCGTCGACGAACAGGACCAAGATATGGAAATGAGGTTTCGGGAAACGGACGCCGGTCGAACCACGGAACTCCGTGCGGAGGTCATTGAGCTTGGTGAACAGGTGCTTGAGACATTCCACCTGCACCATCGAACGCGGGAACCCGTCGACGATCGCTCCACTGACATACTCGGGGGCGAGGAGTTTGCGGAAGAGGATCTCCACCACTTCGCGATCACCGACGAGCATGCCGGCGTCGATGCGCTTCTTGGCCTCGGGGCTCGAGAGGAGGTCGCTGACCACGATCGGGTCGGCGGCATAGTCACGATACTGGAGGATGAACGCGGTGTTGGTGCCCTTACCGGCGCCGGGAGCGCCGTTGAGCCAGAAGATCTCGCGCGGGAAGGCCAGCTTCTCACGGCCGAACTCACGCTCCAGACTGGACCAGACCGAGTCGAAGATGATCTGGCCATCCTTGACCTCGAGGTCACTGATACCGCTCGAGGCGGGTCTGGGCAGAGCGTCGCTCATGAAGTTAAGGGTCTAGGAGTAAATCACCCGACCTAACCTGCGAGGCAAAAACGCAGGGTAATCGCCTCATTTCCCGCCGATTACTTCACTCCGCCCGTGGTCTTCACCGCATCCGAGCCCGGTTTGACGGCGGGCAGACCCGGCTCGTCCGAACGGTTACGGCGGAACTGATAGCGGTTGATGTCCTGCATCGAAAGCTGCTCGACCGTCTTCGGCGAGGGGTTGAGCCGACCCTGCCAGTCGGACTTCACGCCGGCGTAACGGTCATCGGAGACGACGCCCATGCGCTCCTCCCAGGCCTTGATCTCGGCTTTGGCGCCGTTGGCGGACGAATTCGTGCGAGCGACGGATTTCACCTCGATGGTGTCCTTCGGGCGGATCTCCGCGCCGAGGCCATCCGTCAGTTCGATGTCGGCCTTCTTACGGCCCAGCGTGTCATAGCGACCATGCCAGGTATCAAGGGTGACCAAGTTGTTTCGATTGTAGACCTGCTCCTTACCGATCGGCGCCGTGCCCGCTTCGTAGCGCTGCTCGAGCAGGCCGCTCGCTTTGGAAGCGCGCTTCAGTCCGGCGTTCACGTCGACGGCACCATCAAGTTCTTTCCCGGTACCCGCGCCCTGCAGCGCGAACGGGACGGTACGGCCGTCAGCCGTACGGATGGTCTGGTCGATCTTCGGGGCGGCGGGCGCCGGTGCGGCCGGTGAAGGGGCGACCGCACCACCGATCGCGGGACGCGGCAGCGGATTGGAAGAACGGGATTTGGGCGGCGTACCAGCCACGGGCTTACCCTCGGCGTCGTAACGATAGACCTGCGTGCCTTCGATACCGCCCTCGGCGGTGATGACCACGCCGGCCTTGATGGCCCCCGGCGGACGCTCCGCGCCCACGACCGTCAGGACGGTCATGGCCAAGAGCGCGGAGATGGAGAAGCGGGGTCGCAAGGCCGCCCATCTTGGGCGACCCCACGACCGACCTCAATCCCTTCTTAGCGGGGAATCGGGAAGGATTTGGTCTTCCAGATCAGCTTGGCGTAGTCGCCGATCGAGCGGTCCGAAGAGAACTTGGCGCACCGGGCGACGTTGCGGACGGCCATCGCGGCCCAGCGGCGACGGTCGAGGAAGGCCTGGGAGGCCTGCTCCTGCGCATCGACGTAGCTACGGAAGTCGGCCAGTACCAGGTAGGGGTCGCCGCCGGACATCAGCGAATCCACCACCGGGGCGAGCGCGCCCGGCTGTTCCGGCGTGAAGGTCTCGGAGCGGAGCCAGTCGAGGAGCGAGGCGAGTTCCGGATCGGCGGCGAGCACCGCGTGCGGATCGTAGCCGTCGGCCCAGCGCTGCTGGACCTCTTCGACCTTGAGGCCGAAGATGAAGATGTTCTGGTCGCCGACTTCCTCGGCGATTTCGACGTTGGCGCCGTCGAGGGTGCCGATCGTGACCGCGCCGTTGAGGGCGAGTTTCATGTTGCCCGTACCGGAGGCTTCCTTGCCCGCCGTGGAGATCTGCTCGGAGAGGTCGGCCGCCGGGATGATGCGCTCGGCGAGCGAGACACGGTAATCCGGCAGGAAGACGACCTTGAGCAGGCCGCGCACCCGCTCGTCGGCGTTGATGACGGCGGCCACGCGGTTGATGGCGTGGATGATGTGCTTGGCCAGGGCGTAGCCCGGCGCGGCCTTGGCGCCGAAGATGCAGACACGCGGCGTGAACTTGCCGTTCGGCTCGTTGAGGATACGGCGATACAGGTGCAGAATATGCAGCAGGTTCAGGTGCTGGCGTTTATACTCATGCAGGCGCTTGATCTGTACGTCGAAGAGCGCATCGGGCGAGACGTCGACGTCGACGAGCTCCTTGATGCGGGCGGCGAGGCGGACCTTGTTGGCACGCTTGATCGCGAGAAAGCGGTCCTGGAAGGCCGGTCGGTCGGCGACGGCGTCGAGCTTGCGCAGACGGCTGAGGTCGGTCTCCCAGCCCTTACCAGCGACTTCGTCGCAGAGGGTGCTGAGCTCCGGATTGCAGCCGCGGACCCAGCGACGGGGCGTCACGCCGTTGGTCACATTGACGAACTTGCCCTTCCACAGCTCATCGAAGCCCGGGAACAGGTTGGCTCGTAGGAGACGCGTGTGCAGTTCGGCCACGCCGTTGACGTGGTGCGAGCCGACGACCGCGAGGTGCGCCATGCGGACGCGCTTCGGGGAGCCTTCCTGGATGATCGAGAGCTCGGTCTTGCGGGCGTCGTCTCCCGGCCAGCGGCGGTCGACCTCTTCGAGGTGACGGCGGTTGATCTCGTAGATGATCTCGAGGTGCCGCGGGAGCACCTTCTCGAAGAGCGGCACGGACCAGGTCTCGAGCGCCTCGGGCAGCAAGGTGTGATTGGTGTAGCTGAAGGTCTGGGTGCAGAGCGCCCAGGCTTCATCCCAGGTCAGGCGCTCGACGTCGACCAACAGGCGCATGAGCTCGGCCACCGCGATCGCGGGGTGCGTATCGTTGAGCTGCACCGCGGCCTTGGCGGGCAGGCTGCTGAAGTCGGGGTTCAGGCGGCGGTGGCGACGCAGGATATCCTGCAACGAGCAAGACACGAAGAAGATCTGCTGGACGAGGCGCAGCTCCTTGCCGCTCTCGGTGCTGTCGTTCGGATAGAGCACCTTGGAGACGGTCTCGCTCGAAGTACGGTCGCGGACTGCATCGACGTAGCCGCCGCGGTCGAAGGCGCGGAAGTCGAACTCGGACGCGGCCTTGGATTCCCAGAGGCGGAGGAAGTTGACGCTGCTGCCCGCGAAGCCGGCGATCGGGATATCCCAGGGCACGCCGAGGAGGTCGCGCGTCTCGACGAGTTCGGCGGAGTGGTTGCCGCGGTCGTCGGTGCTGTGCTTGACGCGACCGTAGAGGGGCACGCTCACGCGGTAGTTCGGACGGCGGATCAGCCACGGGTTGTTGTTGGCCAACCAGTTGTCGGCCACTTCGACCTGGCGGCCGAGCGCGAAAGTCTGCCGGAAGAGACCGAACTCGTAATGGATGCCGTAGCCGATGGCCGGGATGTCCATCGTCGCGAGGGAATCCAGGAAGCACGCGGCCAGACGGCCGAGGCCGCCGTTGCCGAGGCCCATGTCGGCTTCTTCGTCGGCGACCGTCTCGAGGTCCTGGCCGAGTTCGGACAAAGCCTGCGTGGCGACCTCGCGGAGCTGCAGGTTGACGAGATTGTTCGTGAGCACGCGGCCCATCAGATATTCGAGGGAGAGATAGTAGACGCGGCGGACGTTCTTGCTGGCGTGCTGGGCCTGCGTGTCGATGTAGCGCTCAAGCATCTGGTCACGGGCGGCCATGCACGTGGCCATCCACCAGTCATTGCGGGTGGCCGTGACGCGGTCGCGGGCGAACGTGCTCTTCAGATGATGCAGGATGGCGTCGCGGAAGACCGCGACCGGAGAGGCAGCGGCGGACTTGGCCGGCGCCTTGGCCTTGGGCTTGGACGCAGGCTTAGCGGCCGGCTTGCGGACCTTGACCACCTTGACGGACTTCTTCGCAGGCTTCTTCTTTTTAGGCATGATCATCGGTGAGGACAATCGACCCTAAGCCACAAGCGAGCCAAAACCGTGTCAGCCCTGTGCCAGCTCCCGCAACTTGTGCAAATCCAGCTTGCCCGTGCCTAAAATCGGGATGCCCGGCACCTTCTTGAACACCTTGGGAATCCATAGATTGGCCAGACCCTCGGCGGCCAAGGCCGCGCGGATTGCTTCGACGTCCACGTCCTCGGCATGCAGCACGACGAGCTGCTCGCCCTTAAGCGGATCCGCGGTGCTTGCGACCGCGACCTTGAGCTCGACGGCATCCGTGAGGCCCATGACCTTGCGCAAGGCTTCCTCGACGGTGCCATGAGGGACCATCTCACCGCCGATCTTGGAGAAACGGGAGAGGCGGCCGGCGAGATGCAGGAAACCGTCGTCGTCAAGACGGGCCAGGTCGCCCGTGCGATACCATCCGTCAGGCGTCATCGCCTTGGCGGTCTGCTCGGCGTCGAGATAACCCATGAAGACGTTGGCACCGCGGATCTCCAGGAGACCCACCTGCCCGCTCGGCAATACGTCACCGGTCTCCGGGTCGAGGAAGCGCACCGCGATGCCGATGACGGGACGGCCGACGGAACCGCGGATATTGCCCACCCACACGCCGTCCGGCCCCTCAGGGTCGGCCCGGTCAGGGACGTTGACGGACAAGACGGGGCTCGTCTCGGTGATGCCATAACCCTCGAGCATCGGCGTCTCCAGCTGGGTCGCGAAGGCGTCGACGAGGTCGGCCGGACACTTCTCGGCGCCGACGACGGCCCATTCAAGAGACGCGAAATCAGCGGCGGTGCCGCGACGAAGATAGGGGCGCAGGAAAGTCGGCGTCCCGACGACGACCGTGACCTTCTCTTCCTTGATCGCCTTCACCGCGGCGGCGGAATCCAGCGGCGACGGCAAGGTCACCAGACGGGGCGAGCGGGAGAGCGAATACCAAAGTCCGATCGTGAAACCGAAACTGTGGAAGACCGGCAGGCTGCTGAGCAGCACCGCGTCGTCCGGCAGGATGTCGGCGTCGTCGATCTGTCGCAGGTTGGCCAAGATGTTACGATGCGAGAGACGCACGCCCTTAGGCTGTCCCGAACTTCCGCTCGTGAAGAGCAGCGCGGCCTCGGTATCGCCGCCATGCTTCGGAAGCCCCATGCAAGCCAACGCCCAGGAGGTCGGCAGGAAGCGGATCAAACCGAGGCGGCAGGCGATATCGGCGCGCGAGTGCGCCGTCAGGAAATCGGCGACATCGAGGACTTGGTCGCCCCACGGGAAGTCCGGGGACTTCTCCGAGAGCTTGCTGCGGAAAGCGCCGGCGGTGACGACCAGATCGACCTCGGCCCGCTGGAGACAGGAGAGCGCCTGCTCGCGGCCGAGCGAGAAATTGAGGTTCACCGGAGATTTGTCGGCCAGCACGCAACCCAGGTTAGCCACGGCCGCCGCGACGCCCGGGGGCAGCACGATGGCGACACGCTTGGACTTGGTCCGGCGCTTCAGCTCACCCGCGAAAGCCCAGCCCAAGGCCAGCAGCGTGGCTCCGGTGAACTCGCGGCGCGCGGACGTGCGGTCGACCAAGGCGATCGCGCCGCCCTTCTTCGCGAGACCCTCCGCGACCTCGCGGCCAAGATGACCTTCGAGGGATGCGCGCATGGCGAAGGCCTCCGCGGCGAGCTCAAGCAGGCGCAGGCGCGTCTTGCCGTGCTCGCTGGCAGGAAACGGCTTACCGATCACGACTGCGACGGGTCGCGGGAAATGCTTGGGCAACTTCCAGAAAGACTTGCCGCCGCTGAAGCTCAGGATCGAACCCCACATGCCGTCGATCGCCACCGGCACGATGGGCGCGCCGCCGCGGCGGGCGATCAGCTCGAAGCCTTTGCGCAGCTGCATGAGGCCGCCGTTACGCGTGAGGCTGCCCTCGGGGAAGATGCAGACCACTTCGCCGCGCGCGAGCGCCTCTCCTGACTTGATGATGGCCTCCTTGGCCTTCGTCTCCGAGACCGGGATCGTCCCCATCAGGCGACACATGAAGCCGAGGAACTTATGTCGCTCGAATCCTTCCCAGGAAAGGAACCGCACCGGGCGGCGCGACATCACGCCCATCACCAGCACGTCGGCATAGGCGACATGGTTCGCGATAAGGAGCACGCCCCCTTCCGCCGGGATGTTCTCTAATCCGCGGACGCGGATGGTATACCCGCACTTCAGGAGCAGCCAGCAAAGGGTGTGCATGGCGCAATACCCCAAAGACATCGACTGATGCCGGCGAGGAGCCCGCCAAGCGAAGGCCAGGAGGAAAATCGTGAGCAGAAGCAACCCGAACGCGACGAACGCCAGGGCGATCATCAGCAGGAACCAGCCGAGGGAGTAAAGCAGGGGCACCCCGAGAAAGTGGGCCGTCCGCCGTCAGGTGCAAGCCGAGTCCTTTCGGGGTTGACCCCTCCCCGCCCCTGATTGCCCTATAGAGACCCGCGATGCGCGACTACGTCCTCAGACGGTTGCTGCTAGTCCCACTGACCTTCGTGGGCATCACCTTCGTCGCGTTCTGCTTCACCCGCTTCGTCCCCGGCGGCCCCATCGAACAGGCCATGGCCGAGCGTCAGCAGGCCGAAAACCGGAAGCAGACCTCCGCCGCCCGCCCTTCGGGTCCGGCCTCCCCCGAAGAACTCGACAACCTCCGTCGCCGCTATGGCTTCGACCGACCGCTCCTGCAGGCCTACGCCATCTGGCTGGGCGCCCTGCCCGGTCCGGCGGACTGGGTCACCGTGCGTCTGGATAAGGACGGCCGTGGCGAAGCCGACGTCGCCGACGACCAAGCGGAAGGCTCACCCTTGAAACTCATCGTGCGGGCCGAGCAAGGCGGCTTCGCCGTCACACCCGCCGACGCCAAGCTGATCCGGCCCGACTGGCGCGCCGAAGCGGCGCCTTTACCTGACGACCCCGAGAAAGCCCCGCGCGTACTCGTCTATCGACGCGCTTACGCCGGCCTCCTGCAAGGCGAACTCGGCGATTCGACCTCAAGCGACCGACCCGTCTGGGATGAGATCAAGGAACGCCTGCCGATCTCTGCGTGGTTCGGCGCCTGGTCCCTGCTCCTTGCGTACGGCATCTCGATCCCGCTCGGCGTGGCCAAAGCGCTGAAGCGCGACGGCTGGTTCGACCGCGGCTCATCTCAGGTGCTCTTCATCTTATACTCGATCCCCGGCTTCATCCTCGCCGTCGCCGCCCTGCAGTTCCTGTGCTTCCAACTCGGCTGGTTCCCGACCAAGGGCTTCGACTGGGAATCGCTCACCTGGGGCGGCCGCCTGCATCATACCGTCGTCCCACTGGCGTGCGAGATGGTCGGCGCCTTCACCGCGCTGACGCTCTTCACCCGCAACGGCCTGCTGGATAATCTCGCCGCCGACTACGTGCGCACCGCCAAGGCCAAAGGCCTCAGCCACGGACGCATCGTGTTCGTCCACGCCCTACGCAACGCGCTCATCCCGCTCGCCGCTACCTTCGGCGGCAACCTCGGCTTCTTCCTCACGGGCTCGTTCCTCATCGAGGTGACCTTCAACATCCCCGGCCTCGGCCTGCTGGGTTACGACGCCCTCACGCACCGCAACTTCCCCGTCTTCCTCGGCCTCCTCACCCTCTCCAGCTTGGCGATGCTCATCGGCAACATCGTCTCCGACCTCTGCGTCGCCGCCGTCGACCCACGCATCCGGTTCGACAAATCCGCATGAGCCTGCTCGACCCCATCACCCTGCAGCGCTTCGCCCGCTTCCGTCGTCATCGCGCCGGTTGGTGGTCCTTGCTCGCGCTGCTGGCGCTGTCGGTCCTCGCGTTGCTCGGCCCGCTGCTCGTCGGCCACCGCCCACTCATCCTCCAGGTGGACGGTGTCACGCGCTTCCCAGTCTTCGCCGGCCACATCTCCGGCCGGGAACTCGGCCTGAAGATCGAAGGCGAACCTAACTACCGACTGCTCGCCGAGGAACTGAAGCGCGACGGACGCGGCTGGCTCGTCATGCCGCCGGTGCCTTTCGCGCCGGACGAGGTCTGTGAAGTCATGCCCGCCGTCTTGCGTGATGACCAAGGTCGCTGGCAAGATCCGCGCGGCCTGATCGCCGAAGGACGCATCTTCTCCCTGAACGCCGACGGCACCCGCCGACAGGTCTGGACGATCATCAACGGTCGGCCCGAAGGGGACGCCCGCCTCCTCGCCGATGGCGCGACGGTCGCGCGGGCCAAATTCGCCGACGGCGAGCTCGTGCGCCGCGTGCCCGGCACGGACCGGACCGACTGGGCGCCCGGCACAGGCCTGCGTACGCTGATCCCCTCGCCCTGCCCGCCCGGCCTGGACGGCCACTGGCTCGGCACCGATGAATCCGGCCACGACATCGTCGCGCGGCTCTTCGGCGGCTTCCGGATGCTGCTCCTCGCCGCCGTCATCTTCCTGCCCTGCGTCTATGGCGTCGGCCTGACGCTCGGGGCTGCGATGGGCTACTTCGGCGGCTGGTTCGACCTCGTCTTACAACGCGTGATGGAAGTCTGGTCCAACATTCCCTTCCTCTACGCCATCATCTTCCTCGCGAGCCTGCTGGAGCCCTCGCTGGCGATCCTCATCCTGATCCTCGTGGCCTTCTCGTGGATCGGGCTGGCGCAACAGCTCCGTGCCGCGGCCTACCAGGTCTCCGCGCGAGATTTCGTGACCGCCTCGCGCGCGCTCGGCGCCAGCCATGCCCGCATCATCTGGAGCCACATCCTGCCTAACTGCGCGACCGTCATCCTGACCACCTTGCCGTTCAGCCTGCACGGACTGGTGTTCTCCCTCTCCGCGCTCGACTACCTCGGCTTCGGCCTTCCGCCGACCGAGCCTTCATGGGGCGACCTCCTTCACCAAGCCAAAGAGAACTGGCATGCGTGGTGGATCCTCGGCCCGACCCTCGGCTGCCTCGTCGGCACCATGGTCATGATCAACTCCATCGGCGAAGCGTTACAGGACGCCTTCGACCTCCGCCGCCAACAACGATGAGATTCTTCCTCGCCCTCCTTTGTCTCGTCGGGTCCGTCCGCGCCGAGACTTACCAGGACCCCAAGGCCGCCGCTTTCTACGCCGAGCACCCGGATTTCTTCCGCTTCGCCAAGCCGGCCGACCTGCCCAAAGACCTCGTCTGGCAGGACGGGTCAGCGCAACCGGAATTCGCCGACCCCCGCGCGGTCCGCGGCGGCGTGCTCCGACAGTTCACGACCTCGACTCCGCCGACGCTGCGGCGCGTCGGCCCTAACGCGAACAACGGCTTCCGCGGCGAACTTTACGACAACAACGATTTCGGACTGCTCGCCGGACACCCGGACACCGATGAGATCATCCCCGCCCTCGCGACCAGCTGGGCGATGTCCGCCGACGGCATGACGGCCTATTTCCGCCTGGATCCGAACGCGAAGTTCACCGACGGCCAGCCGGTCACGGTCGACGATTACTTCTACACCTTCTACTTCCACCGCTCCCCCTGGGCCAAAGCGGACTGGTATGCCGACCACTACACCCGCGAGTGGGGCGGCGTCACGAGATACGATGACCATACGCTGGCGGTGAAAGCCCCGCGCAAGCGGCCCTATCAGCTCGAACTCCTCGGCGGCCTGCGACCGACGCCTCGCCAGTTCTTCAAGGACTTCGGGCCCAACTACGAGAAGGCCTTCAACGACCGCTTCCATCCGACCACCGGCCCTTATTACGTGAAGCCCGACGGCTTCCAGCGGGAGAAGTCCATCACGCTCACCCGCGTGACCGACTGGTGGGGTGACCGTCGGAAATACTACCGCCATCGCTACAACCCCGACGCCATCCAGTATGGCGTCATCCGCGACCTCGACAGCGCGTATTCGTCCATGCTCGCCGGCGAGATCGACTTCATGCCGATCATGATGCCCCGCTATTGGTATGGCACCAACGAGAAGAAGGCCTACCAGAACGGTTACCTCACCAAGGCGCAGTTCTTCAACGACATCCCCCGTCCGCCCTACGGGCTGTATATCAACACCCAGCGGCCGCTGCTCGCGGACGTCAACGTGCGCGTCGGCCTGCACCACGCCACGGACTTCCAGCGGGTCATCGACGGCTTCTACCGCGGCGACTACGAGCGCCTCCAGCAGTTCAGCGAAGGCCTGGGCAAGTTCACCGACCCCTCGCTCCGCGCCCGCCGCTATTCGCCTGAGCTGGCCCGCGCCGCGTTCGCCAAGGCCGGCTTCACCATGGCCGGCGACGACGGCATCCTGCGCAACGCCGCCGGCGAGCGGCTTTCCTTCCGCCTCACCTTCGACACCTCCGACCGCCGCAAATACCTCGCGACGCTGGTCGAGTCCGCCCGCCGCTGCGGCGTCGAACTGCGCCCCGAGACGCTCGAGCACACGACGATGTATCGCAAGGTCATGGAGAAGAACCATGACATCGTCTTCTGGGCCTGGTCGGTCTCCAGCCGGATCCCGGCGCTCTGGGAGTCGCATCACTCCGAGAACGCGATCGAAGTCCTGGCCGACGGACGCAAGGTGCCAAAACGCCAGACGAACAACATCACCGGCGTCGACGACCGAGAACTCGACGGCCTCATCGACCGTTTCCGCCTGGCGACCGAAGAGGCCGAGATGGTCCGGCTCTCGCATGCGATGCAGCGACGCATCCATGACCTCGCGGACTTCATCCCCGGCTTCAAGGTGCCGGGCTACCGCATCGCGCACTGGAACTGGGTCAAGTTCCCCGCCGGCTTCGATGTCCGCGCCGCCGAGGACCCCGGCCAGTATGGCCTGTTCTGGCTCGACCCCGCCCAACGCGAGACCGACCTGAAGGATTTCCGCGACGGGAAGACACGCGGGGCGCCGAAGACCGTGATCGAAGACCGCTGGCGCACCGAATGACCGCCGTTCTTCCTTCCCCTCCCTCCGCCCCCGACCTAACCTCCGCGCCATGTCCGCCGAGCCTCTCCTGAAAGTCCAGGACCTCAGCGTCACCTTCCACAACGGTGACCGCGAGACCGTCGCCGCCCAAGGGGTAAGCTACGAGCTGGCGGCCGGCGAGGTGCTGGCGGTCGTCGGCGAATCCGGCTCCGGCAAGTCCGTCACCGCCCTGGCCCTCACGCGCCTGCTCCCTTCCGCCCCCGGCTGCGTGCTCGGCGGCTCCGTGCGCCTGCAGGGCGTCGAGCTCCTCACCCTGCCTGAGAACCAGTTGGCCAAAGTCCGCGGCGGCTCGATCGCCTATATCTTCCAGGAACCCGGCAGCTCCCTCAATCCCGTCTACACGATCGGCTTCCAGATCGGCGAAGCCATCTCCCTGCATCGCCCGGAAATCATGGATGTCCGCGCCGAAGTCATCCGCGCCCTCACGGAAGTCCATATCAACGACCCGGCCCGCGTGGCGGAACAGTATCCCCATGAGCTGTCCGGCGGCATGCAGCAGCGCGCGATGATCGC
>Ga0102865_1000110_pt1 | contig 24142 bp, 22 predicted proteins | sample Colrivmet1449C02_FD_78440 | JGI IMG/M metagenome (GOLD analysis project Ga0102865, IMG submission 78440) | Estuarine microbial communities from the Columbia River estuary - metaG 1449C-02 | ecosystem: Environmental > Aquatic > Marine > Intertidal zone > Estuary | place: USA: Columbia River...
AATTATTCCAATACTATTTTATTAATAGTATTATATATATCAATATATTTTTGCGGTATTTTTTCAAAAGATATTAGACACATATTGAATTCAAAACTTTCTAATAAGTTATTTTCAATAAAATACTTATGTCTTTCATTGTTAGGAAGAGATGCTATAATTAATGCTTTTTCCTTTGTAATACCTGCTCCAATTTTTGGAATATTATCGCTCTTATCACCATAAATAGCTTTAAATAACAAATTAATATTCGCATTATTATATCCGCGCACTTTTAATTCTTTAAATTGCATATTATAAATGAGTACATTTGTATCAAGCAATTGTAGAAAATCGTTATCATTTGTTATAATGATAATTTTAGAATTAATTTTTGTTTTAATATTTTTATGTGTTAGATAAATAATATCATCTCCTTCCAATCTATCTGAATGTATAGATTGTAATCCTAATTTCTTGATATATTCATTAAAAATACTAAAAATATGCTTGTTAAAATTGTTTTTTTGATTTCTTGTTGCTTTATATTTATCGTATAAGTCATTTCTCCATATATCACTTCTCAAACAATCATTACAAAGTACTATATTGTTCTTATTAGTCTTCCATATTTTACATATCTTTTTAATATCATTATCTATATGCTTATAGAAGGCATTAATAAATATTTGATTATCAATATTTTTATTTACATCAATTTCAATATAATCTTTTTGAAACTTATACCATCTCATTGTAGCAAAATATCTATGAAAAATATAATAACTACAATCTACAAGTACAATATTATTATTTTTATTTAATCTAATAATATTCATATACTTTATTATTATTCTTATTTATTTAAATAATTAATCAATTTTTATATAATAATTAATCAAATGTTATTCATTAATTCTACATACCATAATTTTGCATTAGACATTACAACTTTAAAATTTTCTTTATCCTTCTTAATTTCGTGCCATTCGTTTTTAACATTATTAAAATTTTCTTTTTTATTTTTACTAATATCCTTCAGTTGATTAAGACGATATTTTACAAAGATATTGTAATCAGTAGACTTTTTACTCTTATCTAAAATTTTTGATACATCAATATTTGCAACAAGAGATATATTATTTTCTACACTAGGATTTTCTTCATTTTTACTACTTTCAATAATAGCTTTATTCGAATTCATAATACTTACAATTTTCTCGTTTAATTTATTATTTTCATTTAGTTTAGGTTCTATATTATTTATAACAGGATCTTCGCGAGTAATTCTAATAATTGTATCATTCTTTACCCAAACCTTTTTGTTATTTTTAATATCAACAACCCAAAGTTCTTTGTCATATCCTTCCATTACTGAATTTATTTCATAACCTTCTGCTGACAGTCCAAAATGCAGTGGCGATAATTCTGTTCCTGTGTAATAGTGTTTTGAAGAATTAATGCATGGTTTTTTGACGGAAGTCATTCTTATGTTATAATATAATATTCACTTTAATCAATTTTTTATATAATAAATTAAATATGTTTAAATATTTTTATATTGTATGAAAAATTGATTTTGTAATTCACATAAAATATTTATTATTCTCATGTGTTTTTTCGACGAATTAAATAAACAAATTGAAAATTTTATTAATAAAAATAATTATAATGAAAATATTGTCAATGATATATATGATGCTGAAAGTGACATAATAGATATTTATTATTCAAAAGAAAAATTATTTGAGAAGGAGTTAGAGAACATATTTAATAATTATTTTTCAAAATACGAACGATATTCATTTGAAGTATTATTGATTACTATTTATAATATATATTTACTAAATAATATTAAAATAAATAACTATTATTGTAGCACATTTAATATTAAAAATATTAATATAGAGGATTAATAGAATTCATATGTCAGAAATAGAAAAAAAGAAACAGAAGGCATTTTTAACATATAAATTTCTTCAAAAGTTTTCTTCTAAATTTAATCCAGTTTTTCTAACTTATATTAAAGTAGCTTGGATAATATGTCTATTTATAATTTTATATAATTGTGTAATTGCGGTTATTATATGGTTAATTAAGAAGATTCCATGTTTTAAATGGCTTTGGAAAGCTGTTGTTGGCGATGATTCTAATTGGATTTCTTATGGGATTGGAACATTATTTGAATTATTTGTTAAAAATGTATATGTATTAACGGGGGCAACTATATTATTCCAAACTATTACAATATTGTTAATAGTTTTTTATATTGCTCTTTTAATATGTTTATTTATTTATTCGATAATTCCGTGGCCATTTGTTACTGATAGGCAGGCACCTAGAAAATGGGAATTCTTTAGAAAATTAAAAGAAATTTTTGATTTATTTGAAGGTAAAATATTTTTATTTACATTCATAAATAAAAGTTTAGCGGAAATGTTTGCAGTATTTTACGGCGGTAAAAAAGAAAAGTTTGTAAATATGCCTTCTTTATCGCAAAATATGAAACAATTATTTGCGCAATTTCAAATAGGACCTTATATTGAAGAAATAGACAAAAATCATTATGAGGCTACTAAATCTTTTCGCGATAGAAAAGATTATTATAATGTAGGATATATTTTAGCATTAACACATACCGCTGAGGCAAATATTATAAATAATATTATAATATCAACTAGCAAAGAGACTTATGAAAAAAATAGTTTTAAAAATAATTATCTTAATAATGGATTTGAAGAAAATGTTAAAAAAGCATTTCCTATGTAAATTTGGGATAAAAATATTATAATTATTATAAGTAAATGGATGCAACTTTAATAAATTCTTTCCCGGAAACATTAAAATATGTTCAAAAAAATAATGTAATAGAAAGTGTATCTTCTATTGAATTATCAAACTCTATTATATTAAATGAAATATTAGATTTTTCTAAAATTATAAAAACAGTAAGTATATTATTTATAATAGCAGCATTTAACCTTGTATTTCCTTATGAAGACAATAAAGATAGTTTTAATTATAAATTATATATTACACTTCTATTTATATTATTAGCATATATAATATATACAAATGAATTATATATTACAGTAGGCGTATTTATTTTTGTTGCAATATTTATTATACCTTTATTAATAGTTTTATATATTTATCTAGAAAAAAACGAAACGATCAATATAATTTTTTATTCTTATAATAATCAACTTAAAAATGTTTTTAGTAATAATTTTAATAATTATGAATTGATTTTTAACATATTTTTCATAAGTATAATATTTATATTATCAATTGTGTTATATTGGGATAATGTATATGCTGATGCTAAAAAAATATCTAAATGCGGACAAATTCTTCAAATAATAGAAGAAAACACTTATAAGAAAAAACCTTATGTTTATAATATAATAATTATAGATAATGATTCATTGGATATTAAGATATCAAACTATATCATTAAGATAACATATGATTTCATAAAAATGAAAACAATTATAGAATATGTTAAAGATAATGCTATTATATATTATACTGATGATGAAATAAAAGAATTTAGAAAAAAATTAATTATAAATATTATAGATGGACTAGATAATCCTAAAGCAACAACAGAAAGAAAGAAAGAATTAAAAAGTAGCGCGGAAACTACTTCATGGTATAAAACTTTTGAACATTATGAATATTTTATTGATAATTCAATTAAAGAACATATTAATGAAAAATATAGCATTGATATTAATAATAAATTTAATAAATATATATTAGGAAATACATTAAATGCTGACGGAAAAGATTTAGCGAAAGAAAATATAAGGTATATAATGAAAGATTTATATACAGAATACGAAATATATAATAAAATTGAATTATTTGAAAAGCAAACTTCAACAAATGATCAAATAAAAGTAATTATCGATGTCGAAACTGAGTGTAATATTAAAAAAATAAAAAACGATTTATTAAAATATAAAAAATATAATGATAATGATAATAGTTTAAAAGTTAAATATTTTAATTTAAGAAATATGGATGTAGATACTATAGAAAATATAAACCCTATTATTTTTAATAGTCCTGAAAAATATAAATATTTATGCGTAGATGAAAATAATAATCCTATATATAATTATTCCTCTAAAGAATTAATAAAATTTACAAAAAATTATGCAAAAGAACAAGATTACAATCCAAGTATAATATATGATATTATATATGCTAAAATAAATAATGATAAAGTATTTACATAATATAAAATTATTATATTAAAGTAAATAATGAATGAATTGATGAAATCTTATATTATTCCAATTGAAGCGTACTCTTATTATATTTTGTATACTTTGTCTACTATAGGAGAACACTCTTATAATATTACTATATATCAACATTTTATATGTATATTTTTCATACTTCTAATGATTTTCTTAATACTTATAATATATTACGATACAATATATAGAGAAGCAAATAATATTAAAAGATGTAGAGATATAGAGTTAACAACGACAATAAATGATAGTATAGATTATCCGTATGTATATAATATATACGTTATTCATAAGAAAGATATAAAAAATGTATTAAAAAATTATATATTTTATATTCAATATGATTTTGTAAATAATAATACATTAGTTAATTTTGGAAGTAATATTGATACAGATGTTTTAATTCCACATCGAGATAATGATATTGATAATCAATTAAATGAGAAGGCATTTTATTATTACGATTTAGATGTAGATTTTGGACATCCTATTGAACACGAATATAAAGGTAAAATGTATTATGTTAATAAAGATATTATATCAAAAGATGATTATACATTTGTTGTATCTAGATATGATAATAAGGATATATTAAAAGATCCTTCTGCGTATGAATTGTTAAATTTTATAAAAAAATACGGATTTGATTCTGATTTTACTAATCTAGCACCTATTTATAATATAAAATATGCCGTTGATAATAAGAAAAATAAATTATCTATATAAAAACTTCATTTAATAATTTTTTTAAATCTTCTATTTTTTCTGCGTTTTTAATTTTAGGATAAGTAATATTAAATTCTATATACATATTTCCTTTATTATTTGTATTCATAATTGGAAGTCCTTTACCTTCAATCATATATTTTTTGCCATTTGAAATTACACCAAAAATGTTTGTATTAATTTCTATATTTTCTTTAAAATATGGAATTGTAATATTTACACCTACTACTGAATTAATGAAAGAAATCTCTGTTTTATAATGAAGGTCATTGCCACTTCTTACAAAGTGGGGATGTTCTTCTATTCTAATGCTAATAATTAAGTCTCCAGGTTTTATATTTTCGACTTTAGGTTGTTCGCCTAATTCAGGAAATGCTGTTCTATATGATTCATTAACACCTTTTGGTATTATTAAAGTTGCTTTAACATCCTTATTAAAAAATCCCTTTCCATTACATAGTTTACATGAAGATTTTCCTTGAATAATTATTCCATCACCTCCACATTTATTACATTGAGATTGAAAAATAGTTTGCATAATTCCCATATTCTGTATGCGATGTATAAATCCTTTGCCATCACAATCAGGACATTCTGTATTGCAACTAGTACAATACTTTTTCAATTTTATATTTAAATCTTTTTTAACCCCTTCATATACATCGTCTAATGTTAGATTAAATACACTTTCTATAGAATCTGCTTTATTCTGTCTTCTTTCATGTCTCCCTGGTCTGCCGCCGCTTCCAAAACCAAATATATTATCAGGAAATCCTCCTTCATGTCCTCTAAAGAATGCCTCAAAAATATCTCTGTGATTTCTCATTTCATCATTTCCTCCTCCTTCATTATAATTATTATCTCCGCAATGGTCATATCTATTCCTTTTTTCTTTGTCGCTTAAAATACTATATGCATTAGATATTTCCTTGAATTTAGTAGCGCTATCTGCATCTCCCTTATTTTTATCAGGATGGTACTGCATTGCCTTTTTTTTATATGCACTTTTTATTTCATCGTCTGATGCATTTTTATTAACTTCTAAAATATTATATAATTTATAATTATCACCCATATCTTTTATAAAAATATATATCAAATGTTTATATATAATAAAAATTTAAAAAATATAGAATTCTTTCTTAGTAAAATAATATCAAATTGCATTTAATCGCATTTAATCGCATTTAATTACATTTAATCGCATTTAATCGCATTTAATCGCATTTAATCGCATTTAATTACATATATATCTCATCATAATATTCATAGTATATAATTCTTGATTTAATAGTTTAAATGCATATGGCATTCTAACTTGTGCAATATCTGTATTATTGTTACAGTATTTACAACTATAAATATTTTTGTCTGTATTAACATTTGCATGCATACCACATTTTTTACACACAAAGATGCGGTAATTATCAGATACATGTAACATCCTCTCTGCTAAGAAATTCGAAGTTCCGTGAGCAATGAAACAATCTCTTTCCATCTCTCCTAATCGAAGACCTCCAGAACGCGCCCTTCCTTCACTGGGTTGTCTAGTAAGCATAACAATAGGACCATTTGATCCTCGAGAATTACCTGTCCATACTGATTTACCATTGCGTCTTACCATAAATATTTCAGTAGATACATTTAGACAATATACAGAACCTTCATAATAATATATATTTTCATTATATGATTTATCATTCATATTAATTTTTGGAGAATTTTTGTGTTTAATTATAGTAACCTTCCAATAATTTTTATATCGTGATTTAATACCACTCCATCCAGCATGAATTAATAGTCTCATCATATCATCTGCCAAACTTTCAACAAGGGTACAATACATATTTTGAAAATTATGAATAATATCTTCGTTTTTAACAGATACTAGACCCTTAATAAGCATCCTACATTGTTTAGTACTCAATTCCCATACCCATTCAGGCAAATAATATTTATCTAAACTATTAATATAATTTATTATACCATTATTATCATAATTATTACCATACTCATTTATTAAATTATTAATATGTTTATATATGCCATTATTTGCATACAATCTTCCAATAAATGATAGTAGTGCTTCCATATTAACAATATTAGAACCTGGAATGCTAAGTTGATAATCAAATTCATCGCGAATACAATCTTTTTTATATGTAACTTCTTTGCCCTTAATTTTACTCGCTTCTACAAGTTTATAATTATTATCAGTTCCTTCTTTAATATACATACGATGACCAATTGTTACATCTAAATCAATTTGATTATTTGAGATATTATACATATAACCTTTATAGTCAGGATATTTGTATACTGCAATAGGGTTTTCATAAACTAGTTTATCATTCTTCAAAATAGCTACCATATCTTCATTTTTGATATCACTAATTTTTTTCCACCCAGCGCTTGTTAGGACATCGTGGTCGTCAGTTAAACAATGTACCTTATCAGTAACCATATGTTTTAACCTTTGGTAATATGTAGGACCGATAAATATCTCTGTGTGAATTTGCTCGCCAGTTCTTCCATTATACATAACTTCATTACCGTATCTTTCCATTCCTGATTGTTCTAGAACCTTTGCAATATCTTCTACGGAACAATCGTTGTATGGGGTTGAATCTCCAAATGCTCCAATATGACATCCTGCTTTTCCCATAATACATTCCATTAATTGAGCAATAGTCATTCTCGATGGAATAGCGTGTGGGTTCATAATAATATCAGGTACAATACCATCTTTTGTATAAGGCATATCTTGATGTCTATATGTCATTCCAATAGTACCTTTTTGTGCACTACAACTAGCACATTTGTCTCCAATTTCTGGTTTTCTGTTTTTACGAATGCGTACTTTGCAAAATTTGTAACCTTCGCTATTTACACCATTATAATTCATATCAATATATCCGTCATCATTAGCTTTCATAGTTAAACTACTATCTTGATATGATATTTCTCCATTTATTTTCTTGGGCATAACTTTTCCTACAATAACATCATTTCCTGTAACATATGTATTTTTTGGAACAAACCCACTATCATCTAGTTTATCATAACAATAGGGTTTTTTATCAGTTTTATCACAGGGGTTCGTAAATATTTCTTCTTCGCCTGTGCTATGATTTTTATTACATACATCTCTATGTGCTTTATAATATGTACTAGTAAACAATCCTCTGTCCAATGCTGATTGATTAATCATAATACTATCTTCTTGATTAAATCCAGTATGTGTCATAATAGCAACGATCGCATTTACACCTGAAGGTAGTTTATGCGCCATTGTATATTTTGATAATTTAGTGCATACTAGAGATTTTTGAGGATAATTCAAAATGTTTCCCATTGTATCAATTCGTCTATTAAAATTACTTGCATAAATACCTAGCGCTTGCTTTCCCATTGCACATTGATAACAATTACGCGGCGATTGATTATGGTCGCTAAATGGAATATTAACACCCAGAATACCATTCATTAAACTAGGGTGAATTTCGCAATGAGTGAAACATGGAGGAAGTGCTGTACCTTTCATTCCCTCTTCTAAATCAGAAGGAAATGTAGCAATCATTGCGTTATTAATTTCATCACAATCCATATATTCAATAAATCCTTCTTTATCTAAATAACTTTCTGGGTCATCATAATTGTCAATTTGTTCGTTTGGTGAAATAAAGTAGTCAAATCGTTTATCTTTAATATAATCTTCCCATTTAATATTCTTTCTTTTCAAGATTCTTTCAATTCGCAATTCGCTTTTATTCAACTCTTTATTATAATCAACAATGTATAAAGGTCTATACATACGCCCCGCCTCGGTGCTGATAATAATATTTGATTTTTGAATATTCCAAACAATTGATGTCATAGGATGGATAATACTTGATCTTTTATAATGTTTGAGATTGTTATACAATTCTAAAGGATTAGTATGATAACCGATAATATCACCATTAACAATAACATAAATATTATTACTATTTCCCATATTTTTAAGGAATGCAATTGCCGATTTTTCACAATTTTTATTACTAGATGTATAAGTATCATTGTATACTACTACACCTAATTCCGATAGAATATTTCTAATATGATAACTATTCATTGCAATAGAAATATTAGTACTTAGTGCCATATTTTTCACAAGTCCTACTGAACTGCCTTCTGGTGTTTCCGCTGGACAAATCATACCGATTTGAGAATTATCCAGTTTTCTAGGTTGAACCAATTTTCCATTTTTTTCCATTGCAGTATTAATACGTCTCAAATGCGATAATGTGCTTGCATAAGACATTCTATTTAGAACTTGAGATACACCTTGTTTGATATTTTGAAAACTTCCAATACTTTTAATACCCCAATTACCTGTAGAAAATGAATATTTAATCCACGATTCTAACAAAGATTGTTTGAAAAATCTATGAATACTGATATCAGATATAATGTTACATAAAGGAGTGTTAGAATTTCCTCTCCACATACTTAATTCTTTTTCAATTGCAACCTTAAGTTCTTTTGTGAGTTTGCCATAACATTGGCGAAATAGGTTACTCATTAAAACTCCTGGACTATCTACGCGCTTATTAATATAAGAATCGCGATTATCGTATGTATCATAACCAAGATATATTCTAATCATTTTACGAATAATATAACCGATATATAGAGCTTTACGTCTGTAACTTTTTCCAACGTGAGGAAGGAAATCGTTTGTTAAATTATTATGAAGCAATGCTTTATTTGTCGCATATTCATTATTTTTGTTTGAACCATTCATAATTTTTATTAAAACATTTTCGGCATGCTCTTGTGTCTTAATATCACACGCATCTTCACAACACGCCATTAGTTCGGCGATAATTCTCTTATTCTCTTCAATTTCTGTATCATATACAATATGATGAATAATCTCTTTATCGCTAATAATACCTAGAGCGCGGAACAATACAAATACTGGAACTTCGGACCTTAGAAACGACGTATTGATACGAATGATACGACCCATATGATTTAACTTACCGCTCATATTAAGACATGTTGTTTTAGGCGGAAGATATGTTGAATTGCAAACAGACCTAATTTCTGCATATAGACCTTCGCTATTATTATTAGGATGAAATACTAGAGTTTTGTTTTCGTTAATTCTATCTTGCGAAATTAAAACTTTTTCATTTCCGTTAATAATAAAATATCCTCCAAAATCATATATGCATTCGCTGTTATTTTCTTCGCAAATCCCATGCATTTGATTTAAGACGCAAAGTTTAGACCTAACCATAATAGGAATTTTGCCAATGTAAATTCCATTTACGTTTTTATCGAATTTTTCAATCATTCCATTCTTATTTGTATATTCTGTTACAATGTGAACATCAACATATATACCGCTAGAATAAGACATATTATTCATCCTAGCGATATACGGTGTCATTATATTATGCGTTCCATCTGCCATTTGATAACTAGGTTTTGTAATACTTGGGTTAAGAATATTAATAGATATTTTATAATTATTATCATTCATTGACAATTCGCTTTTAGGGTTAGTAAGTTTTACTTTAATAGGATTAAAACCTGAAATAATTTGCCCTAATGTATTGTCAGCGAATTTATTATAACTATCTATTTGGTGTTTTACAAGAGGATTTGACGATTCTTGAGAACCTCCTTTTGAGAAGTAAATATCCATAATATCCCAACAATTGGTTGATGAAAACATTATATAATGTGATTTAGTTAATTATAACTTATAATTCTTAAATATCAATTTTTAATTTTTAATTATAAAAAATTGATTTTGTTATAATAATATTAAAATATTATGTATAATATAATTGCTATATGTGGTGCAAAAAGAAGTGGTAAAGACGTTCTTTGTAAATATTTAACAAAAAAATATGAATATAAAAAATTATATTTTGCAGAACCTTTAAAAAAAGCTGTAAAAGAATTATTTAATTTTACTGATATACAGGTTGGAATTGATGAAGAGAATGCAAATGGAGATGAAAAAGATAATATAGATGAGAGGTGGGGAATATCTCCGCGAAAAGCTCTACAATATTTTGGAACAGAAATAATGCAATATAAAATAAATGAATTAATACCAAATGCCAATAGAGGATTTTTTGCTGATATATTACTTTCACAAATTGTTGAAAATGAGAAATATGTAATTAGTGATTTAAGATTTTTACACGAATATGAAAAAATAAAAGATTTGAATATTATTGTTATTAAAGTAATAAGACCTTCTATAATCAAAAAAATGGATGAACATATTTCTGAAAATGAATATGAAAATATACCTGGGTGTATAGAATTATTAAATGATGGAAGTATTGAAAGATTTTTAGAAAACTTCGAATTGTTGAATATAAAATACAATATTATAGACTACTAAAATTACATAAGTTTAGAATAATTTTGAAGACAATTATCGATTGATGTTTTAATGTCTGGAATATTGGGATATAATTCATATAATTTTTTTGAAGATAGTTCAATATTTGACCTTTTTGACAAAAGTATTTTATTTTGCTCTTCAATAGAAAAGTTTTTCCAATTAAAAGACGAGTCTACATATTTTTTATATAGTTCCAAAATTTCATTATGTGTAATTACACCTTTATTACACATATTAAATGTACCTGTTGTATTATTTTTAATCATATCTAGAATAACAGGAAACATATCGTCTAAAACTGTCATAGAGTTTGCAATAGAACACACATATTCGTATTTTGTTATTTTTGTAATAAAATTTCTATCGTGATCGTAATTTACTATAGGCATTCTAATACGGAGATTTAATGTATTTTCAGAAAACATATGCTGTAGTCTGTCAGTATAACCTTTAACAATTGAATAAGAAGAACCATAAAAATTAGGGGATTTTTCTTCGTCAATTTCTTCGTCTTTAGAATCATTATATTCGAAAATACATCCAGTTCCCATATATGTATAATGTATATTGTATTTTTTACATAGTATAGATAATATAATAGGTGCGTATAAATTATCACGAATATTATCTACTAATTTACCTGGTTGTTCTAGATAATCAATAGTATTATAATTTTCACCATGTGTTCTACCTATAAATGATATAATGTGCGTTGGTTTATGTTCTAAAATTTCTTTTTCAACATCTTTTTCATTATCTGCGCGAATGTTAGTTTCTATATATTCTATATTATCATTAATTAAATATTGACAAAATTGTTTTCCTATCCATCCTCTACTGCCAAAAAATAATATTTTCATAATTATACTATAATATAATGTATACAATATATACCTTATATAATTAGTTAGTCTATAAAAGTATATAAGAATATAAAAAATTGATTAAAATTTATTCGTTAATTGGCAATAATTATTATGGAGTGTTCTAGATGTCATAAAATTAAAGATTTTAGCGAGTTTTCCTTTAAAAAAATTGATGAACAAATTTATTACTTATATTGTGATGAATGTAGAAATAAAACAATAGAAGAACAAAGAAAATACAAGGAAAAAGCATATGAAGAATATAATATGAGAAAAATAAATAATATAATGATATGTGAATGTGGGATTAAGTATGTGTGTTTTAGAGATTTTCATATGTATAGACATATTAATAGTAAAAAACATAAAAAGATAATTAAAGAAAAATATAATAATCTACAATAAAATTAATTTCTTTATATAGTAGTAGTATATAGATATGGCGATTGGCGGTTCTACATGCGGAGCTAAAATTGGAGGTAACCCTTACGGTGAAACAGAAACTACTATGAATGGAGGCGCTAAAAGAAGAGGTGCTATTAAGAAAAAGGTTGTTAAACGTGTTGTTAAACGTGTTAGAAAAGGAGGCGAAGGTCCTGAAGGTCCTGAAGCAAAATCATTAGGAGGTGCTAAAAAAGTTGTTAAAAGAAGAAAAGTAGTTGGAAGAGTAGTTAAAAGAAAAGGTGGTGAAGGTCTAGTTGATGATGAAGGACCGGCAAAACTAGCGCAAAATGTCGTCGAAGATATGGGTATTGAAGGTGGAGCAACATTATCTGGCGGTGCTAGAAAACGCCGTCCTCGTAAAGTTGTATTACGTCGTCGTGTTAAAAGAGGTGGATCTTCTGATGATGATGAAGAAAAAGTATCAGGTGGTGCTAAAAAAAGAGTACTACATCCTTATAATAAGTTTGTAAAAAAACATTTTCCTAAAATGAAGAAAGAAAATCCTAATTATACTGCAATTCAAATAATGAAAAAATTAGCAATTGAATGGGATAAACATAAAAAACAAAAATAAATAATTATATTAGATAATATGAAAAAATATAAAGCACCTTATGAAAATGGGTATACAATATACACAATATCAAATTGTAAATATTGTAAAATGATAAATGAAAATATTAATTCAAATAAAAAAATAATAAATTGTGATAAATATCTAGATACTTTAAGAGAACGTGATAATTTTTATAAATTTATTCAACAATATACTAAAATACCTTATAAATATTTTCCAATGTTATTTAAAAACGGTATATTTATAGGCGGTTATAAAGAATGGTTAGAATATAAATCTTCTTAAATTAAGTCGCATATATAATCATAATCAAGATAATCTAGAGTATTATCCTCATTTAATTCATCTTTATATTCTTTTTCAAAAATAATTGAAATATAAATGTTTTCAATATCAATCTTTTTATATTTTTTGTTTAAAACTTGATTGTTAAATCCTTCGTAGACATCGTATGCAAGCATTTGTTTCAAGAAAACTTTAGGAAATCTGTAGGGTCGATAAACTTATTTAAGTTGTTAAACGCGTTTGTTGTATTTGTTGTAAAATATAGTAATAATGAAAAATCAATTTTTATATTTTTAAGAAAAAATATGAACAAATTTTATAATTATTGTATACGTTTGTATATAATAAATATGTTAAGTAATAAAATGTCTTATTTTATTAAATTGTTATAATTATAACAATTTCCAAAAACAGATTCTCCATTATAATAGATATACAAAAATCCATCTCCGTGCTTCATATCATTATATATAGTGCTCATAGTTGCTGATGTTGGAGGTAATATATTATTAATAAATATAAATATTGCCTTATCTGGTGACAATTTAATTCTTTGTCTAATTATAGATATAAATTGTCCTACTGTTACATCTCCTGGAACAAGATATTTTTTTTTATCAATATCATTTAAATTACATCCTTTTGCCTTACCTACTATAACAGGAATTCTATCTGGAAATTTATCTCTAACTCTTTTACTTTCATTGCATTTTTTTTCAAACTCTGTAATCATATAATCTATAATTATATTATAAAATATTAATATCTAATATTATTTATATTATCAAACCATTTTTTAAATATTTGTTTTGCTATTGTATTATCACAAGAATTCATAGGTATTTTTCGGTCTTCCTTATTTTTCTTAATTTCTTCATATATATATTCATCGTCGAATCCAATATTTGCAGCATCTTCTCTTGTATTAGCATAGTATATTTTATCCAATCTTGCCCAATAACATGCAGATAAACACATTGGACAAGGTTCGCAACTAGTATAGATAATACAACCTTCTAAATTAAAATTACTAATATTTGCACAAGCTCTTCTAATAGCAACCATTTCTGCATGTGCAGTTGGATCATTATTTACAGTAACTTCGTTATGTCCTTCGCCTATAATCTTTCCATTTTTATCTATAACTACTGCTCCAAAAGGTCCACCAGAACTTATAGCAGATAATTCAATTGCTCTGTCCATAATTATAATATAATCTCGATATATTTTTATATAATTACTAATTATCTTTTATTACCCAGTTGTCAATACAATTTGAAAAGTCTGTTTTATTATTAATATCATTATCGCATATAGGTTCGTCTTTTATTGTTGTCCCTCCAAAAATTATAATAGGAGTTTCATTGCTTAAATTAATAAATCTAACAATATCTGCAAACATAAAATTATATAAGTATAAATATATATATAATTTTTATATATATTTACTATCAATGATATCTGTTGATATGGCGTCTGGGTTAGGAAATCAATTATTTAAATTAATGACTTTAATTGCTTATTCAAAAAAATATAATAACCCTTTTATAATTGAAAAAAAATCACATAGTCCATGTTGTACTTATAGAAATGTATATTGGAACAATTTTTTAAATAAGTTAGAAAGATATTTAGTTAATACTCCAATACATTTTCAAATATATAAAGAAAAATCTTTTGAATATAATGAACTTCCTGAAATATCTAACAATACTAATTTAATATTATCTGGATATTTTCAATCTTATAAATATTTTGATTCTTATAAAAATGATATTATAATTGATATTGATTTTGAAACAAAAAAGTTAGAAGTTAAAAATAAAGTGAATGATGTTAATCCTTCTGAAATGATTTCTATGCATTTTCGTTTAGGAGATTATATTACGTATAATTGCTACTTTCTAACTGTAGAATATTATATTAATGCGATTAATTATATTAAGAATCAAGAAAGATGTGATAATTTTAAAATTTTATATTTCTGCGAAGAAGAAAATATAGATTTTGTTAAAAATAATTATATATATCCTCTTAAAAATATTTTTCCTAATATTATATTTACACAAACAATTATTAAATTAGAAGATTGGGAACAGTTGATTTTGATGAGTCTATGCAAACATCATATTATAGCAAATAGTACATTTAGTTGGTGGTCAGCATATTTTGCAGATAATGGTTCTTATAAAATAATATGTTATCCTGATAAATGGTCTCATTCTCCTATAACTCAAGATCCAGTAGATTTATTTCCTAATAATTGGATCAAGTGTGATACAAGTAATAATAAATATTTATTAGAAAATGTTTATTATATTAATTTGAAAGAGTCTAAAGAACGAAGAATTGAAACAGAAAATGAACTTAGAATAATGAATTGGAAATTTCAAAGATTCGATGGTGTAAAAGAAACTGACGGTCGTATTGGTTGCTGTATAAGTCATCTAAAAGTTATAGAGATGGCGAAGCAAAATAATTTAGAATATGTTGTAGTTTTGGAAGATGATATTCAATTCACTCAACCAGAAAAATACAATAATATGCTTAATGATTTTAACGATTTTATGAAATCTAATAATGCAGATTATGATGTATTATTGATAGCCACTAATATATTAGGAGCAATACCTATAAACAATTATATATATCAAGTAAAGGCGTCTTATTGTGCCGCTGGATACATAGTTAAAAAACATTATTATGATAAGATAATCGCTAATTATAAGGAGAGTATTAGACTATTGATAGAAAATCCTACAATTAAAGGTAAATATGAGTTAGATGTAAATTGGATAAATTTACAATTGGTAGATAAATGGTATGTAATTTATCCAAGAACTGTAAATCAAAGACGATCTCATAGTATAATTCAGGATACTTTTGTTAATTATAGTTCAGTGCTCTTAGATTAAAAATGAGTACATAATTTAAAAATATTTAGAATTTTAAAAATGTTTATAAATTTTCTTAAAAAAATAAATTATGTACTCATTTTCATTTGTTGCGAAAAATAGAGTAATTATATAAAATTGATTAACAAGTATTATATAATACTTATACAAAAACAATGTGCAATTGTAATTGCAATTTAAGTACCAATTTTAGAAATACATGCTGGATTAAGAACGAAGACTACAAAAATTGCCCAATGCTTTATCGCAGTACATTATCTCGTATATTTGAGGATTATCAATTGAATAACAAAGTTCATGCTAAAGGTATTGATAGTATTAAAGAGTATATTATGGATACATGCAATTTCAATCATCAAGATTGGAGTTCTTTGAAAGAACTCTATAATAATAGTAATATTATTAAGAAATTCGAAGTATTAAAAATTCAAAATAGCGTTCCTTTTCAATATACACCAGAGATGAGTAATATTCATCTCCGCTGGTTACATTAAATATTTATATTTATATTTATGAAATATATATAAATATATATTTATAAAATATACAGAGATAATGGCGTATCTTTTTACAAACCATGATAAATATCATATACATAAAACCTTAGGTTTTTTAGCGGTTGCTAATTTTATTTTGCGTTTTTATTATGCCATAATTTATGGCACATCATTTCCGCCTTTTGAAACAAAGGTTTTTTCTTGTTCGTCTGTATTAATTCACGCCTTATTACCTATAGCATCTTTATCAATACCTTTACCGGAAAAAAGGAACTTTACAAGTCCTATGATATGGAAAGAGTTTCGATTGCATTCAATACTTTTTTCATGTAGACATTCAATATTAACTATAATTACCTTATTAGAATTATGGCCGACTCAATTAGAAATATTTAAAAATTATAAATTATACGCATTATTTTCCGAATCAATTTTAAAATATATAGCCATTATTTTATGTATTAAAATAGCAAGTATAATAACTGCAAAATATGGAGATACTGAAAAGAGAACAACAAATGCAATGCCTTATCCTGAACATGTCACTGAATATGAAATACAAAAAATAAAATACGAATATGCTAAAAAACAATTTGGGGCAACTATTATGGCAGTATTTTCAGGCGAACTTTCTGCATCATTAAATTTTGCACCATTATATGCTATTCAATCAGCACCTTTTATGATGACACTTGTTCGCAAAGGAAAATGTAATTCCGCACATTATCATATGGTATATTCTTTGACTCTAATATACCCACTATATTTATATCATGTCACACTGAGAAAATTTTATTCGCAATTTGCAGATTTCGCTATATGTTATTTATATATTTTTGCATATAGTATGCGCATTAAAGGTGGATGGGATAATAAAAAAATATGGGCAATTGTTGTACCTGGTGTAGTTTTTTCATTAAAAATACTTCCGGATATAGAAAGTAGATTAATAGTAGAAAATAATATAACAACATTTTTACGTTATTTCTGTAGTTTTTATTTAATACAAAATGAGGTTTATTATGACTATAGAACTTATAGACCATTGTTTTTATTTTAATTGCTAATTTAATTTACTTTTACGATAACTATGTTTTGTTTGTATATACTGGATTAGTGTATTTCTTTCATCTATATTTAGGCACCCAATATATCTATTTATTTGACTATTATGATTATCGTTATTTATTAGCAATGAAAGTAGAGATATATATTTTTTCTCTTTTATAATGAATGCTAAAATTCTTCGCATTCTCTTGTAACTAATTTTAGATACACCATATATAAAAGGACAAAAGTCATTCATAAAATACAAAATATCTTCTTTTAATTCAAACTTATTATTATAGGTGTCTAATAATTCTTTTTTTACAATTGAATAATTGCGAATATCTTCTAATAATATAGTCTGCATTATGACAATGAATGATATAGATATTATCAATCAATATCAATTTTTATATAATTTAAAATGAGTACATAATTGAAAAATATTTAGAAATTTCTAAAACCTCTAAAAAATTTAAGAAAAATAAATTATGTACTCAAAAATATTTTTACTAAGACTAAGTTTACACCCTTGAAGATTTAAAAAGTGTAATTATTGATTTCTTGAGCGTAATGCTTGAATCTATCTATAAATTCATCTTTTGTTAATAGCGTCGTGTCATAATTAGATTTTCTAAGCCAATTATTTAAAGATTTAATTCTATTAAAGTGTATTTGTGGTTTTAAATATGTATATCTATTAATAGATCCTTCTATTGGTACATTATAAGGTGGTAAATAATTGTATAATAATCTTCCTTCATTGAATAATTTAAATATATTAACTAACATAGTATATGAATTTAAATCTGCAGAACCTGTAGCAAAAGTTCCGGTCGCTTCAATATCCTCAGGTATATGGCATATTTCATATACTACTTTCTCTACACCTGCTATCATACGAGATAGATACACTCTATTAAAACGTAATGTACGTATTGAACCAAATGATGCATCGGCGCCAAGATCATACAAATTAACATTGTATGTTGTATAGTTTACTTTTAATTTTGTATCATTTCTATGTTTTATAAATACAGGTACTTCTATCTTTGGATCTATTATTCTCATTACTTTCATAAGTTCTTCTATGTTTTCTTGAGTATATTTAGCTTTTGTAACAGGATTTATAAAAGGTTCTTTAGAGTTTATACATTTTATAAGATAATTATAGAGTTTAGGTGCATATATACATTCAGTTCTGTATTTCTTTTTGTCAGGAGTATATACTTTTAATCGTGCCATAAGTTGAAGTTTAGAAAGCGGATAATTCTCATCATCCAATTCTTCATTTGTCAATATATCTATACTCTCACTGCATTTATCAGCAAGGTCTGAATAATCATACAAAATATTATCTACGAATTCTTCTCTTGTCATAGAAAGCAATTTATTCCCTTCTATTAATCTCATTTCAGCGCTAGAAGGTGAAGAATGTTCTACATGCTTCTTTAATTCTTTATAAGACATATTTTTAATACTATTATATTCATCTATAACAGATTGTGACTTAGCGTATTCTTCTCTAAACTTAACTACAACTTCATCTTTTATATGTATTGGGTCTATCTCCTTTGCAATAGTATGCACTTTGCCCCAAGGAAGAGTTATTGTGGGTTTTATAGGAGGATTAGGACTATTACCTCTTCCAGTTCTTTCATATAATTCTTGAGCTTCTTTATAGTTGTTCCACAAAATATCATATTTATCTTTTTCTTTTTTAAATACAGCGTATTCAGCATCATTTAAATATTTAAGATTCTCTTTGGGTTTAAAGGTTGTTAAATCAATTAATTGAGAATATACGGGTTTTCTTATTTCCGCTAATTTATTTTCATAAAAATCAAAATACTTATCAATTGGGTCATCAAGAATAATAAGTTTTTTATCTTCTACATTTTCTACAATGCCCGAAACTGGATTAAAGCATTCGTCTATATCTTTAATAACCAACTTGTAATCATTATATAATTTTAATACTTGAGAAATCCAATATGGAGGATTTGGTTTTTTAAGGACATTTATAAAATATTTAATAGGGGTTTCACCATTTGCCATTTTATTGGTTTCTAAAAAGTTTATAAACCAATAACCTTCGATATTATTAACATCTTCTTTTATTGCTTTCATTCTTTCTGGATATTCATACCTATGCATATAATCTGTATCTAAAAAAGCGTCAACTAAATCTACCCTAACATTATTAATTAATTCTTTAATTAATTCCATATTTGATGGGATTTTTCTATGCCAACTCGGAGTATTGTCTGATATTGATTGACTATTAAAACGGTTTCTCAATAACTCCAACTCTGTCTCTAAAACAGTATCTGTATTGGCAGTATCTTCTAATTTTTCTGTAAGTAATTCACATATTGCTAACATATTTTCTTTACCTTGATATATTCTCTTGTAAAGGTGCGGGTAATAATTTTTAACACATGTATAATAAACTAAATCAATATCTCCAAATAATAAATGATTTTTAGGAAAAATACTTTGTGTTTCTGTATAATCATTATTCAAAGTAGCAACAATACCATTATGTTTCCTAATTTTATAAGCCTTTTCATATATATTATAATATTCATTGCTCATAGCTGACATCGGTGTTCCTTTAATAGGATGTATTTCAGGGTCTTTAAACCACCTTTCAACATCTTGAACTGTTTTAAAAGTTTTGACTACTTTTGAGCTTCTTGCAGGTCCAGATGCCGCCCCGGCTCCCGCCTCTGTGTCATCTAATAAGTCTGCAGTCGATATAAAAGCACTGTCAGGAACGCCGGTAAAATCATAATCGGTGAACTTATCGGCATTCTTTTTAATCCATTGTAAAATCAAATTATAAGTACCGTCTTCTGTTGCTGTAAGAATCTGTATTTTAGAATTATTTAATAACCCAGGAATCTTACCGTCGTTAGATTTATATACCTTTAATTCATCTAACCAATAATATATACCTGCCTTATCTTTATTATATAATTTATCCAAAGATTTATATAAATCTTTTTCTTTCTTTGATACAGACGCCATTCTATATTATTACAATATTAAATATATTCAAGAAAAAAGATTAAAATGTGTAATTATTGACTTCTTGGGCGTAATGTTTAAATCTATTTATTAACTCTTCTTTTGTTATCAACGTTTTATCACGATCAGAAACATATAACCAATTATTTAAACTTAGAATTCTGTTAAAGTGTATTTGAGGTTTTATATATGTATATTGATTAGTTGTTCCAGGTCTTCTTATGTTATAAGGAGGTAAATAATTATGTAATAACCTCCCTTCATTGAATAACTTGTATATATTAACTATCATAGTATTTGATGTTAAATCTGTTGAACCTGTAGCAAAAGTACCCGAAACTTCAATATCGGCAGGCATATGACATATTTCATATGCAATATAATTTGAACCAGCTATCATACGAGATAGATATATGCGATTAAAGTTTAATATTTTTGTACTACCATAAGATGGGTTAGAACCATAATCGCTAATATCAACAGAAACAGTATTATATTTTAATTCTAATTTTGTATCATTTGTATGTTTCATAAATACAGGGACTTCTATCTTCGGATTTATTATCTTCGGGTTTATTATTCTCATTACTTTCATAAGCTCTTCTATGTTTTCCTCGGTATATTTTGTTTTTGTCACTGGATTTATAAAAGGTTCGTTTGAGTTTATACATTGTATTAGATAATTATAGAGTTTAGGTGCATATATACATTCTGTTCTGTAATTCTTTTTATTCCGAGTATATACTTTCATTCGTGCCATAAGTTGTAGTTTTGAAAGAGGGTAATTTTCATCGTCTAATTCTTCATTTGTTAATATATCTATGCTCTCGCTACATTTATCTGCAAATCCTGTATAATCATATAGAACATTATTTGCAAAATCTTCTCTTGTCATAGACAATAATTCATTCCCTTCTTTTGATAATTTTTCAGAACTAGAAGAAGATTTACCGATATGTTTCTTCAATGCTTTATAAGACATATTTTTAACTCTGTTATATTCCTCTATAATAGGAATGACTTTGGCATATTCTTCTCTAAACTTAACTACTATTTCATCTTTTATATGTATTGGGTCTATCTCCTTTGCAATAGTATGCGCTTTCCCCCACGGAAGAGTTATTACGGGTTTTTCAGGAGGTTTTGGAGAACTACCTTCTTTCGTAGTTTCATATAATGTTTGTCTATCGCTATATCTTTTCCACGCCCTATCGTATTTATCTCTTTCTTTTTTAAATTCTGCGTATTGCGCATTATTTAAATACTTAACATTTTCCTTCGGTTTAAATGTAGTTAAATCAATCAATTGCGAATATACAGGTTTTTTTATTTCTTCTAATTGTTTTTCATAGACTTCAAAATATTTGTCAAGCGGGTCATCTATAGGTGTAAGTTTTTTATATCCAAAGTTTTCTATAATGCCTGAATCGGGATTAAAACAATCATCTATATCGTCAATAACCGCCTTGTAATTATTGTATATATCTACTGGTGTCGCCCATTCATTATCTGAATCAAATTCATCATTATTTTCTATTAAATACTCCAGGACTGTTTCTCCAGTAGCCATTTTATTGTATTCTAAAAAGTTTATAAACCAATAGGCTTTTAAATTGATAAGTTTTATCTGATTAATTCTATCAGGATAATCGTATGTAGATATATAATTTGTATCAAGAAAAGAGTTAATCATATCATTCTTATAAGCATCAATTAATTGATATATTATTTCAATATTTGATTGCGCATGTCTTCCATATCTATCACTAAAACGGTTCCTTAATATTTCTATCTCTGTATCTAAAACGGTATCTTCATTATCAAAAAACTCCATTTTTTCTGTGAGTAATTCGTACAATATAGATCCAGATGAGTTATTATACTTACATATATTAAAGTAAGTCTGAGGGTCGTTCTTTTCTATACAGGTATAATACATTAAATCTATATCTCCAAACAATAAATGATTTTTAGGAAAAAGATTAGTTATATCTTTTTGTGAAAATGTGCCATTCTTTTTCATAATTTTATAGGCTCTTACATATATATCATAATATGCCCTACTCATCGCGGGCATCTCGTTGCCATTAAGAGGATGTATTTCAGGGTCTTTGCACCATCTTTTAATATCTTCAACTGTTTCAAAAGTTTTTCTTGGTACTTCAACAAGTTCAAATATATTTGGGTTTTCTTCAATTAAAATTTTCCAAACTATTTTATCAGAATATTTTTCCAATAATTCAATAGCTCCAGGATTTGCTGATAACTCGATCCAATTTATTTTGGCAAGGTTTTTTTCCAATAATTCAATAGCATCAGGATTTGGGTTTAAAGATAAACCATTCCAATCAATATTGTCAGGATATTTTTTTAATAATTCTACTGCATTTTTATTTTCTGATAAATGTTTCCATAGTATATTTTTAGGATTTTCTTCTAAGATTTCAATAGCAGCAGGATTTAAAGATAATACATCCCAATCTATATATCTTTCTTTAAATATATTAATCAGTTTGCGACCAGTCATTTTATTTTCTTCTTCAACCTTATTTTTTAATAATTCAATCGCTTCTGGATTTGGATTTTTTGATAAATATCGCCAATTTATTTTTTTAGGATTGGCTTTTATTATTTCAATCGCACCGGCGTTTAAACATAATTGATTCCAGTCTATTTTATCTTCATCTTTTAATTTTTCTAATTGACTTTCTTTCATTTTACTTTCTTTTTCAACCTTTTCTTTTAATAATTCAATCGCTTCAATATTAGTATTCTCAGATAATCTATCCCATTTTATATTACGACGGTATTGTTTTAATAATTCAACAGTACCTGGATTTGCCGATAAGTTTTTCCAATCCAATTTTCTATAATCTGCTATCCGCGATAAATCAAATCGTTCCATTTCATTTTCTTTTATGGCTTTTTCTCTCAATAATTCAATTGCGTTTGGATTTGCTGATAAATAATTCCATTTTATCAGGTCGCGGTAATCTTTTAAATAATCAACAGCATTAGGATTTTTTGATATATTATAATTTTTTAAAATATTCATAGGTATCCAACTTCTTAATTGATATTTACGAATAA
>Ga0102865_1000115_pt1 | contig 23715 bp, 21 predicted proteins | sample Colrivmet1449C02_FD_78440 | JGI IMG/M metagenome (GOLD analysis project Ga0102865, IMG submission 78440) | Estuarine microbial communities from the Columbia River estuary - metaG 1449C-02 | ecosystem: Environmental > Aquatic > Marine > Intertidal zone > Estuary | place: USA: Columbia River...
GGATCTCAGGGTTCAGCAGGAGCTGCTGGATTTCAAGGAAATCAAGGAGCTGCAGGGTTTCAAGGAAGAGCAGGGTTTCAAGGGAATCAAGGAGCACAAGGCGCAACAACTGGCACAGCTGGTGCGCAAGGCAATCAAGGTGCTGCTGGATTCCAAGGAAATCAAGGAGCTGTAGGTGCACAGGGAAATCAAGGCGCTGCTGGGTTCCAAGGAAATCAAAGTGCAGTTGCAGGTGCGCAGGGTCGTGTTGGGGCACAAGGAAACCAAGGTGGAGTTGGTCCACAAGGCAATCAAGGTGCAGCAGGATTTACGGGAGATGCAGGATTTCAAGGAAGACCTGGATTTCAAGGTATTGGTGGCGTTCTAGGAAATACAGGCGGCACAGGTCCAATTGGACGTAATGGGTTTCAAGGGCGTGCAGGATTCCAGGGAAATCAAGGTGGTGTTGGACCAACAGGATTTCAAGGTTTTGTTGGTAGAACAGGTGCACAAGGAAATCAAGGTGGTGCAGGTCCAACAGGATTCCAAGGATACACAGGTAGTACACCAGCATACTCTTATACATTAAGCGGTGGTGTAATTCGTGCTCCAGGTGATTTAAATTATTACTATAAAAACACTGGCGGCACTGGGTGGGATGGACAAGTATATTCAAACACTGGATACAATAGTGGTGCATTTGTCTCATTTAGAAGAAATACTGCAACAAATTATGTGATGATGGGATTGAACACCGATCCAGCAGCAGACGCAAGTTACGGATCAATCGATTATGCATGGTATCCATACTATAATGGTGGTGTGCAAATTTATGAAAATGGTACATATATCGGTGAATTTTTCGGTACTTATGATTCAAATACAAGATTTTTAATTACTTACGACAATTCATATGTTCGTTATTGGATTAATGAAGTATTGTATAGAGAAGTATCTGTTGGTTCTGGAATCACATATTACATGGACTCGAGTTTTTATTATGTTGAGACTTCTGGATTTAGCCAAGTAGGATTTGGACCAATATCAGCATTTCCTGCTCGTGGCGCAACTGGTCCAGGTGGAAACACAGGTCCAGCTGGAAATCCAGGAGGACCAGGAAACACAGGTCCAGCTGGAAATCCAGGAGGACCAGGACCAACTGGTTTTACAAGTTTCGCACCAGGTCCAGCAGGGTTTCAAGGATATCAAGGATTTCAACAAGACATACTTGACTTTCTTAGTGTTCGAGGACCCCAAGGTCCATCTGGTCCACCTGGACCACAGGGTGCTCCAGGTCCTACAGGAAACCCAGGAGGTACTGGTCCGCAGGGTACAGCTACTGGCACTCAAGGATTTCAAGGACGTCACGGTGGTGGATTTGGTACTTTAGGTTTTTATGCTAATCAAAGGGGTGCATACGGAACTGGTGGATTAACTGGTGGAACTGCAGTTGTAGTCAGCATTGTTCCTGCAGGTTCATTGTTTGCAACTGGATCTATCATTGCAGCTTACTCTGATAAGAGATTGAAAACAAATATTGCACCAATCGACAATTCAATTTCTAAATTGAATGCAATGAGTGGAATTGAATATAACTGGAATGATCTTGGAAAGAAATTTGGTTGGCAATCAGAAGCAAGAGAGGTTGGATTGCTCGCACAAGAAGTTCAAGCACAATTACCAGAAGCAGTAGATAAAATGCTTGAAGTTGATGGTGTTGATTACTATACGCTACATTATCAAAAAATTATTCCACTCGCAGTTGAAGGAATTAAAGAACAACAAACACAGATTTTTAGAATTATAGATAAAATGAAGGCGAAGGGTTTACTTGAACCAAAATTTGACAGCAATACATTTAATTACAAAGCATCAGTCTAATGGCAGCAAATAACGTTCCATTTATTGTTTTAAACGGTCTTTCTGTTGGAACAGAAAGCATTGTCGCGTCAAATGGCGTTTGGATTGGTGCAACTACAAACATTCGTGGACCTCAAGGTCCACAGGGTGCATCAGGTTCGCAAGGAAATGCTGGACCGCAAGGATTTCAAGGATTTGATGGTGCGCAAGGTGCTACTGGTGCACCTGGACCTGCAGGAGTTCCAGGCGTGCAGGGTGTGCAGGGTGCACAAGGAGCGATTGGACATCAAGGCAATCAAGGTCCACAGGGTCCACAAGGTGCACAAGGCGCTGCAGGTTTTCAGGGTTCACAAGGTTATCAAGGAATTCAAGGTTTAATTGGATTCCAGGGTCCACAAGGATCAGCTGGTGCACAAGGTGCACAAGGTCCACAGGGTCCGCAAGGAAATTCTGGTGTGGCTGGATTCCAAGGAATTCAAGGTCCACAGGGTGCAGTTGGAGAAACAGGTCCACAGGGTGTTGCAGGGTTTCAAGGTTTTGCTGGAAAATTTGGGCTTGATGGCGCACAAGGTCCACAAGGTCCACAAGGTTTTCAAGGCACAGAAGGATCACCTGGTGCTCAAGGATTCCAAGGAACTGCACCTCCAGGATTGACAGGGAATGCTGGAGTTAATGGATTTCAAGGTCCACAAGGTGCAGTTGGCGCTCAAGGAAATCAAGGAGTTGCTGGGTTCCAAGGTCCAGTGGGTGATGCTGGTGTCCAAGGTCCACAAGGGAATGTAGGTGCACAAGGTCCACAAGGTGCACAAGGAAACCAAGGTGGTGTTGGACCTGCAGGAGCGCAAGGTGCTCAAGGTAATCAAGGTCCATCAGGCGCACAAGGAAATCAAGGTGGCGTTGGCGCACAAGGCAATCAAGGTGCTCCAGGTGCTCAAGGAAATCAAGGTGGAGTTGGTAATCAAGGTCCACAAGGCAATCAAGGTCCACAAGGAAATGTCGGCGCGACTGGAGCAAGTCCAGTTGGATTTCAAGGAAGACAAGGATTCCAAGGAAATCAAGGATCTCAAGGTCCACAAGGTGCACAGGGTGTACAAGGTGTTGCTGGTAAATCTGGATTCCAGGGTGCACAGGGCGCGCAAGGTGTTCAAGGAAACCAAGGTGGTGGTGGACCATCAGGATTTCAAGGAAATCAAGGTCCACAAGGCAATCAAGGTCCAGTGGGCGATGTCGGTACAGCAGGTGCTCAAGGTAATAATGGTCCAACTGGAAATACTGGACCGCAAGGTCCCGCAGGTGCACAAGGATTTTCAGGATTTCAAGGCAACGTTGGTAGTACTGGTAATCCTGGTGCACAAGGACCAGTAGGCAGTCCAGGTCCACAAGGTCCAGCTGGTGCACAAGGTCCACAAGGTCCACAAGGTGCTACAGGTGCTGAAGGTGCACAAGGTCCACCAGGACCAACAGGAAATCAGGGTGGCACAGGTCCAACTGGAAATCCAGGACCAACAGGACCAACAGGTCCACAAGGTCCAGCTGGTGCACAAGGTCCACAAGGTCCACAAGGTGCTACAGCGACTAGTACTACTGTTAATAATCAAAGCATTTCTGACAATTTTTCTGTTGGAACTCAAGCAGTTGGTCCAACTGGTGAAGTTCGAGCAACTGGTAATATTGATCAAAGCGTTTCTGATCAGAGATTGAAAGGTAATGTAAATATTATTACTGATGCTGATAAAAAGTTATACACTTTAAATGGTGTGTTCTATAGAATTAATGATCTTGCAAGACAATTTGGTTATCAAGACGATTCAAGACAAGTTGGACTAATTGCACAAGAAGTGCAAAAAGTTCTTCCAGAAGTTGTCACAATTGCTCCAATTGATGCTGGACCTGGCGGACAAAGTCGAACTGGAGAAAATTACTTAACATTGCATTATGATCGAATTATTGCATTGATTGTTGAAACAATTAAAATTCAACAAAAAGAAATAGACGAATTAGAAACATTAGTGGATACGATGTAACATGGCAACAAACTCACCATTCATTGTCAAAAACGGAATTAGAGTTGGAACTGCAAACACTGTTGCAGCAAATGGTGTTTGGGTCAGTAATCCATCGTCTTATGCGGGCAATCAAGGTCTTGGTGGTTCACAAGGCGCATCTGGTGCTCAGGGTCCACAAGGTCCACAAGGTCCAGCACCAGCTGGTGTTGATGGTTTTCAGGGAGCACAAGGCGCACAGGGTGCACAAGGTGCTGCTGGTCCACAAGGTCCACAAGGTAATCCAGGATTAACTGGAACATCACCTGTTGGTGCACAAGGAGCACCAGGAGCGCAAGGAAATCAAGGAGCTGCAGGTTCGCAAGGTCCACAAGGCTCTGCTGGTGCAACTGGACCACAAGGAACAAATCCAACAGGAGTTTCTGGTGATGAAGGATTCCAAGGTCCACAAGGCTCTTCTGGTGCACCAGGATTTCAAGGTGCTCAAGGAAATGTAGGAGCACAAGGAAATCAAGGCGCGCAAGGATTCCAAGGTCCACAAGGTCCACAGGGTGGTGCGGGTGCACAAGGAAATCAAGGTCTTGGTGGATTAGATGGACCTCAAGGAAATCAAGGTGCTGATGGTCCACAAGGTCCACAAGGTGCAGAAGGGTTTCAAGGTCCACAAGGCTCTGCTGGTGCACCAGGATTTCAAGGCAATGTTGGTCCACAAGGTCCACAAGGTGGTGCTGGGGCACAAGGTGCACAAGGTGGAACTGGAGCAACAGGATTTACAGGCAACACTGGTGCAACTGGTGATACTGGAGCTGCAGGATTCCAAGGTGTCATAGGTCCACAAGGTGGCGCTGGACCTGCAGGATTCCAGGGAAATGTTGGAGCCGCAGGATTTCAAGGGAATGTCGGAGCTGTAGGATTCCAAGGAAATGTTGGAACAATTGGTTCTCCAGGTCCACAAGGTGCTGCAGGAAATCAAGGTGCAGCAGGGTTTCAAGGAAACACTGGTCCACAGGGTCCACAAGGCGCTCAAGGAAACCAAGGTGGAGTCGGTGCAACAGGAAACACTGGACCACAAGGCATTCAAGGACCAGCTGCAACTGCATCAGTTATCTCATATTCAGGATGGACGACAGGATCTGGCAGCTCTCCAGGATTTAATCAAAATGGTTCAACGGACGAAAACGAACGAGTAAATGCCACAGATCCGTTTGGAAATTCTGCAGTTGTTTGGGAAACTAGACCAAATGGAACTGCTGCAGATGATGGTGGCTGGAACACATCATCGTTTGCCATAGATCGCACAAAAAGATATCGTTTCTCTGTTTGGGTGAGGCGCACATCCTCAACTTCAGGTGGAACTTTTTATCTTGGTGTTTATGGTTTAGATTCTGGTGATAGTAATATTGGTGTTAAAAGAAATGATAATGGTGCGACTGAAACGAATCCATATTGGGAATGTTCTGGCACAAGTAAATTTACACAAAACGTTTGGTATCTTGTTGTTGGTCACGTTTTTCCATTTGGATCTACAGAAAATGGCGCACATCCAGAATCGGGAATCTACACTGTTGCTGGTGGCACAACAATTCAACTTGGATTAAACTTCTGTAATATTGGCGCAGATGTTCAGTGGGTTTCTGCATCTGCAGCAAGAGCATTACATAGAACATATCATTACTATTGCGCAGATAGCACAACACGATTGCAGTTTGCATATCCTCGTGTCGATCTTTGTGATGGTACTGAACCACCAATCAATGAATTAGTCGTAAAAGAAAGTCCTCTTGCAAGATATGGTCCGCAAGGTCCACAAGGAAATCAGGGTCCACAAGGATCAGCGGGAAATGTTGGACCTACAGGATTCCAAGGAAATCAAAATAATCCTGGTCCTCAAGGAAACACAGGCAATCAAGGTCCTGCAGGGTTCCAAGGAAATCAAGGTGGTGGAGGAACCACAGGTCCAACAGGTGCACCTGGACCACAAGGTGCAAGAGGAAACCAAGGTCCACAAGGTGGAGTAGGTGCAACAGGACCAACTGGTGCTACAGGAAATCCTGGACCCACTGGTCCACCAGGTTCACCTGGTCCCAATGGTCCACCAGGTCCACAAGGTCCAGCGGGATTTCAAGGACCACCTGCAATCGCAGGACTCCCAGGACCATCACCTACAGGTGCAACAGGTCCAACTGGATCCCCTGGACCCCCTGGACCCCCTGGACCACCAGGAAACTCAGGTCCTCTAGGAAGACAAGGCATTGGGCAAGGTAGTGTTAATAGAATTGGTGGCAGATTTCATCTTACATTTAATGGTGGTGTTCAAATCTCACCATCTGGTGTTCAAGGTCAAATTCGAATGATGAGCACCTATACGCAAAATTATTCAGATGCTCGACTTAAAGAAATTATTGGATTAGTGGAAGATCCTCTAAACAAAATTAAACAATTAAGTGGCGTATATTATCATGAGAATGATCTTGCGCGCAAATACGGATATAATAGTACTGAGAGAAAAGTTGGATTAATTGCTCAAGATTTAGAAAAAGTCTTGCCAGAAGCAATTCATATTGCTCCATTTGACGCAGATGAAAACGATAATAGTGTCTCAGGTGAGCGATATCTGACTGTTAAATACGAGAGAGTTATTCCTCTATTAATTGAGTCTTTGAAAAAACAGAAAGAGCAAATTAATTATCTAAGAAGTCTGTTAATGAAACAGGCAGTTGTAACTAACAAGTGAGGTTTTTATGAAGGGTGAGTGGTGTTATTTTAAATCATATCTAAGTCCACAATTTTGTCAAAATTTAATCAATGATGCTCTTCAAATCCAAGAACAAAAAGGTGCAATCGGTCAAGGCACAGAGTCACAAATTGGCGTTGATGAATCTTATCGAAGAAGTATTGTGAGATTCATCAATAAAGGCGAGCATAATGGGCGTTATGATTACATCTTTGATTTTTTGTGGAAAACAGGACTGCTGGCAAATGATGATTTCTTCCACTTTAACATTACTAGATTGAATTTCGTACAATTTACTGAGTATAAAGACACCTATAAAGGTGAATATAAGGAACACCACGATGTGTTTTGGACAGCAGATCCTGTTTATCATAGAAAGATGTCGGCTGTTGTACAATTGAGCGATCCAAACACGTATGAAGGTGGGAATTTCGAAATTGTAGAAGGTTGCGCGAAACCACCAGTAGAAGATGTAAGAGCGCAAGGAACAATTTTATACATGCCTTCGATGTTTCGTCATCAAGTAACACCAGTGACAAAAGGGACTCGATATAGTCTTGTAGCATGGTTTGAAGGCAAGCATTGGACATAACTAAATAATAAGACGTCCAGGAGATTTAACTAAATGGCATCACCAGCATCTCGATCCGAACTTAAAGATTATTGCCTTCGAAAACTTGGTTTTCCAGTTATCGACATTAACGTCGATGATGATCAGCTTGAAGATCGAATCGATGATGCATTGCAAAAGTTCAAAGACTATCACTATGATGGCACAGAAGAAATTTATCTTGCACATCAAGTGACTGCAGGCGATATCTCAAACACCTACGTCACTCTCTCAGATAACATTAACGGAATCACTCGAGTCCTTCCTGTGAGTGCAGGATCTTTAAGTTCAACAAACTCACAAGGATTCAACATTTTTGATATTAACTATCAAATTCGCTTAAATGATTTCTATAATCTATTGTCAAGTTCATACACTTACTATGTGATTGCTCGTGAACATCTTTCGATGCTTGACCTCATTGTAACTGGTGAAGTGCCATTCTCTTACAATAAGAAAGTAAATCAGGTTAAGATCTTTATGGATTGGACAGGTCGCGTAAGTGCAGGAGACTATATTGTTTTCCAAGCATCAAGAATTGTCGATCCAGATACTTACTCAAAAGTTTTCAATGACTCATTCCTAAAAACATACACAACTGCATTGTTTAAGATGCAGTGGGGTAATAATTTATCAAAGTATACAAACTATACTCTTCCAGGTGGTTTGGTCGTCAATGGTGAGAAGATCTATAATGATGCTGTCGCTGAAGTTGAATTATTGCACACAAAACTTAGAGAAGAATACGAATTGCCACCACAAATGTTAGTGGGGTGATAAATGGGCACTTCAGTCTATTTCAATAATCAAAACGCATCTCGTGAACAAATCCTCATTGAGGATATGGTTATCGAATCAATTCGAAATCATGGCATCGATGTGTTTTATCTTCCAAGAGATTCTAGATCATCTTTTGATGAATTATTTGGTGATGATCCAGTTAAGTCATACACTAGTGCATATAAAATGGAAATGTACCTTGAGTCATTTCAAGACTTCGAAGGCAATCAAGAGTTTTTCTCAAAGTTTGGTCTTGAGATTCAAAAGTCAGCACGCATTGCAGTTGCGCGAAGAACATTTGAAAGATATATTCCAACGGCACTACGCAACACTCCAAAGGAAGGAGATTTAATTTTTCTTCCAGTTCAAAATAAACTTCTAGAAATTAGACGTGTTGAAGAAGAAAAGAATTTCTTCCAAGCAGGTAAAATTGCGCCATATATGTTTGGACTAAACATTGAGACATTTAAGTATAGTGGCGAATACTTTGACACAGGATTTGCAGAAATTGATATCATTGCAGATAACAATGCATACAATATTGAGTTTACAATGACTGCAGGTGGCAGCGGAACATTTGATTTAAATGAAGTTGTCTATCAAGGTGCATCTGTTGCCGCAGCAACAGCAAGAGGATATGTTGTCTCTTGGGACAAACCTACACGATTGCTTAAAATTAGAAATATTAAAGGTGAGTTTGCTGCTGGCACAATTGCAAAAGGCGCAAGCTCTGGAGCGCAGTGGACGGTCACTAGTGGTGACATTCAAGAAGATTCTAGCAACACATATGATGACAATGTTCGCATTGAAACAGAAGCAGATAATATTCTTGACTTCTCTGAGACAAATCCATTCGGTGAAGTCTAATGCTATCAAACATACACTTCTATCACAGAATTATTCGCAAACTTGTTGTTGGGTTCGGAACTCTATTCAATAACATACAGTTGAGAAAATATAATAAAGCTGGAACAGTGGAGATTGAAAGAATCGTCGTTCCGCTTTCTTATGCTTCTAAAGAAAAATTTTATGCTCGTCTAGCACAAGACCCTACTCTTGCAAAAGAAACACAACTCAATCTACCTAGAATGTCTTTTGATTTGACATCAATTGACTATGACCCAATTCGAAAACAAAGTCCATACAATTTGCAGTTTGCTCCTGGCGACGATGGTAATACAATTCGCACAGTACAAATCACACCATATAATTTTACATTTACGTTGTACATATATGTGCGAAATACAGAAGATGGAACTCAAATCATTGAACAAATTTTACCATACTTTAAACCAGACTACACAGTAAAGATGGATCTTGTTGGTTTACCAACACTTAAAACAGATGTGCCAATTATTCTAGAGTCTATTAACTATGATGTTAATTCTACTGGACCGTCTGAAGAATTAAGAACACTCGTTTGGACATTAACATTTACAATGAAAGCGTGGATGTATGGTCCAATCACATCAAATGCTAAAATTATCCGCGAATCAACTGCTAATACATTTGACAGTTCTTATTATGGTACAAATGAGAGAAAAATATTCTTGAGCAATGGAAGTGGTGATTATAAAAATGGCGAGTTAGTCTATGATGGCAGAAGCGAAATTAGCGCAAATGCCACAGCATTCGTAAAAAACTGGAACAATACTTCCAATCAAATCGTTGTGACAGATGTCAGCGGTGTATTTGCAGTCAATTCATATATGCGTGGAGCTGTCTCAAATACATCATATCGTATCTCGTCATTCGACGTTAGCGACAACCAAATTATGAATTTAAGTGTTTCGCCTGATCCAAGCAGTGCAAATATTAATACAGCATTTGGATTTGACGAAACAATTGAATATTATCCGAATATTACATGAGCGAAACAGATAAAAATCTAGCAGAAATTTTAAACACTGATTATGTTCCTGTGGTAAGAGAGGAAAATAAAAGTGTTACTATTCATGAGCCAGACAGATCAGCTGATAATCCTGACGCTGACTATTCTCGTGCTAATTATTACAACCTTATCGAAAAGGGTAATGAGGCTTTGGAAGGCATTCTTGAAGTGGCGAAAGAATCGCAGCACCCAAGAGCATATGAAGTAGCAGCAAACATGATCAAGAATCTCTCTGATGTCACAGAGAAATTGATGATCCTTCAGAAACAGCAACAAGAATTAAAACCTAAAGACCCAGCAGCACCAACCAATATAACTGTTGACAAAGCAGTGTTCGTTGGTTCAACTGCAGATCTTTTAAAAAAGTTAAAGAATGAATCTGCCGAATAAATTGAAACATTATCTTGGGAATCCCAAGTTAAAACGAATCAACATGGTTCTTCAACTGACTGAAGAACAAGTGCGCGAATATGTTAAGTGCGCAGAAAACCCAATTTACTTTATTGAGAATTATGTTAAGATCATTACCCTTGACAAAGGTTTTGTTCAAATCAGTTTATATCCATTTCAGCGACAAGCAGTAACTGACATCAACGACAATCGTCGTGTGATCGTAAAAGCAGGTCGTCAGGTCGGTAAAACCACGATGGTCGTTGGATATATTTTATGGTACATTCTGTTCAATCAAGATAAGTTTGTTGCGATTCTTGCTAACAAAGCACCAACAGCGCGTGAAATTCTAAACAGAATTAAGATTGCATATGAAGCATTACCCCTATGGTTGCAGCAAGGCGTTCGTACTTGGAACAAAGGTGATATTGAATTAGAAAACAACTGTCGTGTGATGGCTACGTCAACTGCATCAAGTGCGATTCGCGGTTACTCTATCTCGCTACTATATCTCGATGAGTTTGCATTCGTCCCAAGCAACATCGCTGACGAATTCTTCACCTCTGTATACCCAACAATTTCCTCTGGTACACAGTCTAAGATTTTAATTTCTTCCACACCAAATGGAATGAATCACTATTACAAAATGTGGACCGAGGCAGTTGAAGGGTTAAATGGATTTAAACACATTGAAGCCAACTGGCGTCAGGTTCCAGGTCGCGATCAAAAGTGGGCTGATGAACAACGTCGTGTTCTTGGCGAAGAAAAGTTCTTGCAGGAAATGGAATGCGAGTTTATGGGTTCGGCTGGTACTCTGTTATCAGCTGCAGCTCTCAAGTCTCTTGCATTCGTAAAACCATTACATCTAAGCGAAAACGGAATTAAGATCTACGAGCAGCCGATTGCAAATAGAAATTATGCGATTTCAGTAGACGTTTCTCGAGGAAAGGGTCTAGACTATTCCGCATTTGTTGTCGTTGATGTGAACTCTGTGCCGTATAAAGTTGTGGCTACCTATAAAGATAATAATATTAGTCCATTAGTCTATCCATCAATCATAAAAAGAATTGGCGATTATTACAACTCTGCTTATGTTCTGGTTGAAATTAACGATAATGGTCAGCAGGTTGTCGATTCTTTATTCGAAGATTATGAATATGAGAATATCCTCTCCACGGTTGATCTGAAGGGCAAGATTTCATTAACTTGGGGTTATGGAAATAAATCTCAAAGAGGCATTCGAACCACAAAATCTGTTAAAAGACTTGGCTGCTCAATCATGAAAAATTTGATTGAAGGTCAAAAGATTATTATTCAAGACTTTGATACAATCGCAGAACTCTCAACTTTTATTGCAAGGGGTGGTAGTTTTGAGGCTGAAGAAGGAAGTCATGATGACCTTGTGATGTGTCTCGTATTGTTTTCATGGATGACGAATCAATCATTTTTTGCAGATCTGAGCAATACAAATATCCGCGAAAAATTATATCAAGAACAAATGAGACAAATTGAAGAAGAGGCTTTGCCAACTCCACTTGCAGGTCATGTAGATGTTGACGTCGGAGAGCAGAGATTTGTAGAAGGTGGGGCAGTTTGGACATTTGTTGAGCGTTAAAAACCCCGTTTTACTAAATAAACCGTAGAATTTCTATCTCTCCAAAACAGGAGTAAAACAATGGCATTTTTAGTTTCTCCAGGAGTCAACACTTCTGAAATTGATCTTACAACATCTGTACCTGCGGTCGGCACGTCTGCTGGCGCAACAGTTGGAACATTTCGTTGGGGTCCAGCAAACCTTCCAACTCTAGTTTCAAGCGAAACTCAACTCGCTGAAAAGTTTTTTGCACCAGATACAACGACTGCAACATCCTTTTTATCTGCTGCAAACTTTCTAAGTTACGGTAATAACCTTCGCGTTGTTCGTGTTCTAAACGACAATGCAAACAATGCAGTTTCTACTGCCAGCGTAAACGTTGCAGTCGGAAACGACGACTCTTATTACGCTACAAGATACAGCACCGCGAATGCATCAGTCGCATTTGCTGCTCGTTATCCTGGTGTCATCGGAAATTCTCTAAAGATTTCTGTTTGCGATACCACAGGGCAATTCAACAGTTGGGCATACAAGTCTTTATTTGATGCCGCACCAAATACATCAAACTATGCATTCGCTGTAACAGGTCAGCGTAAAGCAAATGATGAAATGCATGTCGTTGTTGTAGACGAAGATGGCTTGTTTACTGGTGTTGCAAATACTCCGCTCGAGCGTTTTGCAAATCTATCAAAAGCATCAGACGCAAAAGACGATTCTGGCGCAAGCATTTTCTACAAAGAAGTTCTATATCGCAATTCTCGATACATCCACTGGCTAGGTCATCCTCGTGCTTCTGACGCAACGACAGATGGAAATACTTGGGGTGTAACAATTGCAACTGCAAATGCTCGTCCAGGTAATGCATTCTATTCACACGCAAATACCACAAACACCACGTTCTCTCTAACGAATGGTGCAGATGGATCAGCTGTTGTTGGAAACTTTACTGGTGCTCTTGATCTGCTCAAGAACGCAGACCTCTATGACATCTCACTAATGTTTGCAGGGGACTGTGGTGAATCTGCAGGGTTGAGTGATAGCGATCAACGTGTTGTTGCTAACAAATATCTTTCTGTTGCAAGCGCACGTAAGGATTGCATCTCTTTCGTTTCACCAGCAAATGCAAACGTAATTGGTACTAATGCTTCTGCGGATGCGATTGTAAACTATCGCAATCTACTAACAGATGCATCTTCTTACGGTGTCATGGACTCTGGTTGGAAGTATCAGTATGACAAATACAATGACGTCTATCGTTGGGTTCCACTCAATGCTGACGTCGCTGGTCTATGTGTCCGCACAGATCAACAACGCGATCCATGGTTCTCACCAGCTGGTCTAAATCGTGGTCAGATCCGCAACGTTGTTAAACTAGCATTTAACCCAACTGCTGCTGATCGTGATACACTCTATGCTAAAGACGTTAATCCTGTGGTTTCATTCCCAGGTGAAGGCGTTGTCCTCTTTGGTGACAAGACAATGCAAGGTCGTCCAAGTGCATTTGACCGTATCAATGTTCGCCGCTTGTTTATCGTTCTTGAAAAGGCAATCTCTCGCGCTGCACGTTCTAGCCTCTTTGAATTCAACGATGAATTTACAAGAGCACAGTTCGTGGCACTTGTTGAGCCATTCTTGAGAGATGTACAAGGTCGTCGTGGTATCTACGATTTCCGCTGTGTTTGTGACGAAACAAACAATACACCAGCAGTGATTGACCGCAACGAATTCATCGGTGACATCTATATCAAGCCAGCAAGAAGCGTAAACTTCATTCAGTTGAACTTCGTCGCTGTTCGCAGTGGCGTAGCGTTCGATGAAATCGTTGGTCGCTTCTAATAAATAGACTAGAATAAAGTCAGGAGAACACAATGGCTTTTAATGTATCTCAATTTCGTGCAAACATGCAGTTCGATGGAGCACGCCCTAATCTGTTTGAAGTGGAAATGGTGTTCCCATCATTTTCACTTCCTGGTGGTGCGTCTAGAAAGTTTAATTTCGTTTGTAAAACTGCGCAAATCCCAGGGTCAACAGTAGGTATTGTTCCTGTACAATACTTTGGACGTGAAATTAAGTTTGCTGGCAATCGTACTTTTGCTGATTGGACAGTAAACGTTCTAAATGATGAAGACTTTGTTGTCCGCAATGCGCTAGAACGTTGGATGAATGGTATTAATTCTCACAGATTTAATACTCGCCAAGCCAGCGCTGCAAACCCAGCTTCCTACTCTGCTGATGCTGTTGTACGACACTATGGTAAAACTGGAAATGTAATTAAAACTTACAGATTCATCGGTTTGTTTCCAAACGATCTTGCTCCGATTGACCTAGATTGGGGCAACAATGACTCTATCGAAGAGTATTCAGTGACATTTGCATATCAGTGGTGGGAAGCAGCAGCCGAATCAGTGGTTTAATTTTGAACATTTCTTTTATCATGGAGTCAACTTATGGCAACAATTAGCCTATTTGGTTGGGAAATCGTCCGCAGAAAAGAATCTACGGACGTCCAACCTGCCATTACAGCCCCAACATCTGATGACGGTGCAATAGCAATCACCGCTGGTGGCTATTTCGGCACGTATCTTGATCTAGAACAAGCCTATAAATCAGAAAACGATCTCATTACTCGCTATCGCGAAATGTCAATGCAACCAGAACTTGAGTCTGCAATTGATGACATTGTCAATGAATCAGTTGTTCATGATGTGACAGGTAAATCAGTCACAATTATTCTTGATGATCTAGAACAACCAGACAACATCAAAGATATGATTCGTGTTGAGTTCGATAATGTTCTCAAACTTCTAAACTTCAGCAACGAAGGTAATGATATTTTCCGTCGTTGGTATATTGACGGCAGATTGTATTATCAAGTATTGATTGATCAAAAGCAAGCAAAACTTGGTATTCAGTCTCTCGTTTATATTGATCCTCGCAAGATCAAAAAAGTGCGCAATGTTCTTAAGAAAAAAGATCCAAGAACTGGCGTTGAAGTTGTGACAGGAACACAAGAGTTTTATGTCTACAATGATAAAGCAACGACACTTGGTCAAACAACAATCGCATCACCAACAGATGCTGGAATTAAAATTTCAACAGACGCAGTTGTAAATATCAACTCTGGTTTGATGGATCCAAAGAAACAAGTTGTCTTGTCGCACCTACACAAAGCAATCAAGCCACTCAATCAGTTGCGCATGGTTGAAGATGCTGTTGTGATCTATCGTTTGAGTCGTGCGCCAGAACGTCGTGTGTTTTACATCGACGTTGGTAACATGCCGAAAATCAAGTCAGAGCAATACTTGCGCGACATTATGACAAAGTTTCGTAACAAAGTTGTATATGACTCTGTTACAGGTGAAGTCAAAGACGATCGTAAGTTCATGTCAATGATGGAAGACTTCTGGATTCCACGTCGCGGTGAAGGTAAGTCCACAGAGATCACAACTCTCCCATCAGGTCAAAATCTTGGCGAATTGGCTGACGTCCAGTATTTCGAAAAGAAATTATACAAATCATTGAACGTTCCAGTTTCTCGTCTCGAATCGCAAACTGGATTTACGTTGGGGCGTGCTGCTGAGATCACACGCGATGAATTGAAATTTAACAAGTTTATTGAACGCCTCCGCGCTAAATTCACTTTGTTATTCGATGAATTAATGGAACGTCAACTTGCACTCAAGGGTGTCTGCTCTGTTGAAGAGTGGCAAGAATTAAAAGAAAAGATTCACTATGATTTCTTGAAAGATAACAACTTCTCAGAACTCAAAGAATCAGAACTCATGACTTCTCGCTTGCAGTTGATGCAGCTCATTGATCCATATGTTGGAGTGTACTTCTCTAAAGCATGGATTAAGAAAAAAGTTTTACAACTTAATGAAGATGAATCCGAGAAAATGGAAGAAGAAATTGCAGCAGAAGTTGCAGATGAGCCAACGCAGCCTATTGGTGTTGGTCAACCAATGCAACAACCAGCTGGCAGCGTTGGAGTTGCTAGCTCTTCACCTAACGATTTAAATACAATGTTTAAATCAGAATTATCTAAATAATTGGAGTTAATATGGAAACGGTAGATTTAGTATCAGCAGTGATTGCAGGCGACAGAGAAGCAGCAAAGGCAGCATTCGACGCTCAAGTTGCTGCAAAGATGACAGATGCTCTTGAATTAAAGAAAGTTGAAATTGCAACATCCCTACTCACACCAAAAGAAGAAACAGTAGATGAACCTACAGAATCTCAAGAAGAAGTTGATGGAACAGCAAACGCAGATGCAACAGCAGAAGCCGAAGCAGCCACAACCGCAGAATCCGAGTAATCTAGCAAACGTTGCTCGTCTTGTTAGAAGGGGACTTCTCCCTTCTTCGGATTTGCCAACTTTAAAAATGGCAATGATCAACAGTCAACGTAAGGGTGATGTTGCAAAGTTACCAAAGAATCAGCGCGATGTTCTTCAGCGTTATAATGCAGCATTATCAAGCGCAGCATATGGATCACAAGGCTCATACGCTGCTGTTGCAAAAAACGTAGCAAAAGAAGATTTCGAAATCTCTAGAACAGAATATATCACTGAAGCATCACTAGGTTCTGATCCACCAATGATGCTCGTTCTAAAAAGAACAGGTGTTCGTATTTTCCCAGATGGAAAGCGTGTGGCATTGTATAAGAATGATAAACTTAATTTGTCATTCACAATTCCATATAGCAGCGTAGGTCCAGAACAAGAACTTGTTGGTGTATCAGAAGAAGTTGGAGATGTAATGGAAAGTCTTGAACAAGTTGCAAAATTTGCTCAACAAGATAACGTTACATCGAATTCTAGACACTTTAAATTTGCCGATGGTTCAAAGTTAAAAGTTAGTCATGGTGCAGCAAAAGCCATTCATATGGTGCACGGTGCATTAAATCCAGAGAATCAAAAGAAATTTGCTGATATGCTTACAACGCCAAAAGGTTTTGAAAAAGCAGCACACTTTGCATTGAGTAAAGTTCAATTCACTATTGGTGGAAAATGAGTTTAGTTTCAGAAACAGTAAGACAAATTATTGCTGAAGCAAATGTCCAGAAAATGGGCAGAAAGAAACTCATTCGTGCACGTGTTCGCGGTGGTAAAGTTCAACGTCGCAAAGTTGTTTCAGCTGTAAAAGGTTATACAATTCGTGGTGGCAAACTCACACGCATGACATCCGCTGAAAGAATGAGAAGAAGAATTTCTCAGCGTAAAGCAAAGATTAAAAGAAAGGCAAAGTCAGCACGTGCTCTTATTAAAAGAAAGCGTTCAATTAGAAAACGCAAATCACTGGGGTTAAAATAAATGAAACTCATCACAGAAACAATTGAATCAGTAAAAGTATTGACTGAAGAAAAGAATGGCGTTAAGTCACTCTTTATTCAAGGTCCATTCCTTGTTGCTGAAAAAGTTAATCGAAACGGTCGTATGTATAAGACTGATACTCTTGCAAAAGAAGTTGGTCGCTACAATGAAGAGTATGTGCAAAAGAATCGCGCATTTGGTGAGTTGGGTCATCCAGATTCACCATCAATCAATTTAGATCGTGTTTCTCACCTTATTACAAGCCTAAAACAAGAAGGAAATGTTTTTGTTGGTAAGGCAAAAATTCTTGAAACACCAATGGGTAAAATCGCCAAGTCTCTAATGGAAGGCGGTGCTACTCTTGGTGTATCGTCACGTGGCATGGGTTCACTTAAAGAAGTAGGTGGTGTCAACGTGGTGCAAGACGATTATTATCTAGCCACAGCGGCAGATATCGTGGCGGATCCATCCGCACCAGGTGCTTTCGTTCAAGGTATTATGGAAGGTAAAGAGTGGGTTTGGGACAATGGTAAGGTGAAAGAAATCGATATTAATGAATACTATAACCAAATTAAGAATGCAAAGCAAAAGCAAATTGATGAGATCTCATTGAAAATCTTTGAGAACTTCTTGTCAAAACTTTAAATTTTATAAATAATATTACCTCTTTAGGAGTTTACTACAATGTCAAAGTCACTATCAGAATCTGCTGCTGAAATTCTAAAAGCCTCACTATCATCTGCAGGCAAGGAACCAGCTGCAAAATTGCCAGCTGAAGAAGAAGATCTAGGCGGCGCAACAGTAACAGACCCAGCTGGCGGCGACGTCGGTAAGAAAGCAGCTGCTGGTGTTAAAGAAGCACCAAAGCCAACACCAAAAGGTGATGCAAAGGCTGCTAAGACTCATGCAATGGAAGAAACAGAAGCCTCTGCAGAAGAAATCGTAGCAGAAGAATCAGAAGAAGCAATTGAAGAAGTTGCTGAAATTTCTGAAGAAGAAATTGCAGAAGCAAAGAAAGACATGATGAAGAAAATGGTTGCTAAGCACAAGGGATCAATGAAGGAAGATGTTGATGCGCTATTCAATGGCGAATCTCTTTCTGAAGATTTCCGCACAAAAGCAACAACAATCTTCGAAGCAGCTGTTCAATCACGTGTTGAGAAGATCGTTGAAGATGTCATTTCTGACAACGACGAAGTTCTTTCCGAAGCATATGAGCAGATCAAGTCTGAACTCTCAGAACAAGTCGATGAGTATCTAAACTATGTCGTTGAGCAATGGATGACAGAAAATGCTGTTGCCATTGAAACAGGTCTACGTGCAGAACTCGTTGATGACTTCATCTCTGGACTCAAGAATCTCTTCGCAGAACACTATATTGAAATTCCAGAAGAGAAAGTTGACGTTGCAGAAGAACTTGCAGTTCGCGTCACAGAACTTGAAGAAGCTGCAGAAGCACGTAATGTAGAAGTTGCTTCACTAACAGAACAACTCAATGTTGCAAAGAGACACGAAGCAATCCGTAAGGTTTGCGAAGGTCTAACTGAAGTGCAGATTGAGAAAATGAAATCGCTCGCAGAGGGCGTGGAGTTCACCTCAGAGGGTGAGTTTAATAATAAGCTCGCAGTATTACGCGAGAACTACTTCCCAGCAAAAACAAATTTGACAAGTGAGGTAAAGGTTGCCGAAGAGACGTCTGAGCCACAACCTGAAGTAGATACAACTGCTGTTATGAGTCGTTATGTAAGTGCAATCTCAAAGTCACTCCCAAAGTGACATAATTAGAACCACGGAGTATTAAAATGTATCTTAACGAAACACATGCAAAAAAGTGGGCTCCAGTTCTTGATCACCCAGAACTCCCAAAGATCTCTGATCCATACAAGCGCGCAGTAACTGCACTTGTATTGGAGAATCAAGAAAAAGCCATTCACGAAGAAGCTGCCAATATGGGTCGCTTGTTTGAAGCAACACCAGTAAACGTTGCTCCAACAGCACCAGGATCAGGCAACGTTCAAGGCTTCGATCCAATCCTAATCGGATTGGTCCGTCGCGCACTTCCAAACCTAATGGCATATGACATCTGCGGTGTGCAGCCAATGACAGGTCCAACAGGACTTATCTTTGCAATGCGCTCACGCTATGGTGCTATGAACGGTGCAGAAGCATTCTTTAACGAAGCCAACACAATTCACGCTGGTACAGCAGCAAACACCTCACACATTGAAGCCACACTTACAGCCAACTTGGCTGCATGGACAACAGGCAACACTGGCGTAGGTATCGCAACTGCAACAGCTGAAACACTAAACATGGCAAATATGGCGTTCTCAATCGAGCGCGTATCTGTCACAGCAAAGACACGCGGTCTACAAGCATCCTACACAATGGAACTTGCACAAGACCTCAAGGCAATTCACGGTCTAGATGCAGAAACAGAATTGACAAACATTTTGTCAACAGAAATTCTTGCAGAAATCAACCGCGAAGTTGTTCGTACAGTCTATGCAACAGCAAACGTTGGTATCACTTCAGTATCAAACCCATCATTCAACTTGTCAAGCAATGCAGACACAAGTGGACGTTGGCAGGTTGAGAAGTACAAGTCACTTCTCTTCCGTATTGAACAAGCTGCTAACAAGATTGCCAAGGACACACGTCGCGGCAAGGGAAATATCCTCATCGTTTCAACCGATGTTGCATCAGCCCTAGCAATGACAGGTCTTCTTGACTACAACTCAGCTCTCTCAAACAACACAAACCTAACAGTTGACGATACAGGCAACACCTTCGCAGGTACGCTATTCGGACGCTTGAAGGTCTACGTTGATCCATATTCTGTCGCAGGATATGACTACGCTGTTGTTGGTTATAAGGGTTCATCTCCTTATGACGCTGGATTGTTCTACTGCCCATATGTACCACTACAGATGGTCCGTGCAATTGATCCAGACAACTATCAACCAAAGGTTGGATTTAAGACACGCTACGGCATGGTTTCAAATCCATTCGCTGGTGGTACAAATACTTCACTCGCTGGTGCAATCACCACGAACACGAACGTATACTACCGTAAGTTTGAGATCCTCAACGTAAATCAATAATTTGCCAAACTTATAAAAATAATAAGGCAATGTGACTCGGGGGGAGCAGAAATGCTCCCCCTTTTTATTTCCCTAAATAAAATGGGTGATATAGGAAACTGAAATGACAGCACTCACACGCAATCCAAGCAATCTAAGTTTATTACAAAGCACCAAATTCCGATTGGTATTTGATCGTCTTCCTGCAGTAACTTACTTCTGTCAATCTGCAAATCTTCCAGGAGTTTCTCTTACTGAGGTTCCAAGATATACGCCATTCGTAGAATTGTATCATCCAGGCGAGAAACTGATGTATGATACATTTAATGTTACGTTTCTTGTTGATGAAGATTTGCGCAGCTGGCGAGAGATTCATGATTGGATGAGAGGAATTACATTCCCAACAAATTTCGATGAATACAAAAATTTGTCTAAGCGATTTCCAGGATCAACACTTCCAACATTCTCAAAAAATATTCCAGCATATTCTGATGCTTACATGACAATCTTTTCAAACCAAAACAATGCACAATTTCGCGTTAAATTGATTGACATGTTTCCTGTTAATCTTGGTTCTATTTTGTTTAACTCAACTGATTCAGCCGAGAATACAATTGTCAGCGACGCGACATTCCGTTTCTCTTATTATGATATAGAGTTAATTTGAGTGTCCCGATCAAACCAGACATACTCATTATACTGAAGAACTATCCAAAGAACAACTTTTGTAATGCTTGTCTTTTTCATTGATTTGGGGTAAATTATATATCCCAGTAATTGTTTTCTTTCTATATGAAAATCGAAACACCCCCTCTTGAATCAATCATGGAACAGTGGGAAAGAGACAGCGATGTTGATTCCACAGAACCAGGAAAAGAAATTCTCCGTATTCCATTACTTCATAACAAGTATAACAAATACTTGTCGCTACACAATTTGTCAGCGAAGCGAGTAACCCTTGAATATGATAGAGTTAAAAAACTTAAATGGATGTACTACACAGGCAAACTTGATCAAGAAGAATTAGACAAACTTGGTTGGGAGCCATTTCGTTTTACGCTCAAGTCTGATATTTCCGTATATCTTGACGGTGATGATGATCTAAACAAACTCAAACGCAAAAAATCATATCACGAAGAATCAGCGAAGTTCTGTGAATATGTGATGAAAGAATTGCAAGCCAGAACATATCAGTTACGCGCTTATATGGATTGGGAGAAATTCATTCAAGGTGCTCGTTGATGTGTGATGTTAAAGTCGAACAAGTTAATAACATCTACATTCAAGTGAATGCTGATGATGGTATTCTTAAAGAGATGTCAGAATTTTTTACATTCTCAACTCCTGGATACCAATTTTCACCAGCATTTAAAAATAAATATTGGGACGGTAAGATCCGTCTCCTAAATCTACGCACCAAACAAATTTATGCAGGTCTCGAAAAATATGTTCGAGAATTCTGCAAAATGAGGAATTATTCATATGAATACGAAGAAGACAAGGAAGTCTATCCGATCGACACGAAAAATCTTGCGAGTGCTCTTTCGCTCCCCATGGAGCCACGAGATTATCAGTATCTTGCATCTAGCGTCGGACTTACGAAAAAGAGATCTGTACTCGTTTCACCAACAGCGTCGGGCAAATCACTCATCATCTATTTGATGATTCGCCACCTGCTAAACACAGGTAAGAAGCGCGGATTATTGATTGTTCCTACGATTAATCTGGTTACACAGATGCATTCTGACTTCAAGAACTACTCATCCAATAATGGATGGGATGTAGACAAATATTGCCAAAAGATTTATGGTGGCGAGAGTAAAATTCCAGAAAGCGATTTAATCATTTCTACTTGGCAAAGTATTTACGAGATGCCAAAGAAATATTTTGCGCAGTTTGATTTTATTATTGGTGACGAAGCACATACGTTCAAAGCCAAGTCTCTCACATCTATCATGACAAAGTTGGTTAACTGCGATGTGCGTATTGGCACAACAGGCACATTGGATGACAGCAAAGTAAACAAACTCGTTCTTGAAGGATTGTTCGGTCCGACGTTCAAAGTTATTTCTACAAAGGAACTGATTGAGCGCAAGCAATTAGCCAACTTCAGCATTAAGTGTATTGTGTTGAAATACCCAGAAACTGTTTGTAAGTCAGTCAAAGGATTTACATACCCTGATGAGATGAATTTCCTGACGCAACATGAAGGTCGTAATAAGTTTATCACTGATCTTGCGATTAATCTAAAAGGAAATACTCTAATTTTATTTACTTATGTCGAAAAACATGGTAGAATTCTCTACGACTTCTTAACAAATTTAGATAAGAATCGAAAAATCTTTTTTATTCATGGTGGGGTTGAGGCAGAAGATCGTGAAGCAGTGAGGCATATCACTGAAAAAGAAAACGACGCGATCATTGTGGCAAGTTACGGAACGTTTTCGACTGGTGTAAACATCCGCAACCTACATAATATTATATTCTCCTCTCCAACAAAGAGTAAGATTCGAGCATTACAGTCTATTGGTCGTGGACTGCGTCTAGGTGAAAACAAAGAAGCAGCAACGTTGTACGATATTGCTGATGATTTACGTTATGGACCATATACCAATTTTACATTGAAACATTATGAGGAAAGAGTGAAGATATACAGTGAAGAAAAGTTTCCATTCACATCCAACAATGTAAGGATAAACTAATGACAGAACCAAAAGAATTAAAATTTGTTCGTCTTAAGAACAGTGTAGACGATCTGGTTGGTTACGTTTCTTACAAAGAAGAATGCATTGTGATTGAAACGCCGCTACGAATTGAAATTGAAACCTACTTTGAAGAAGGAAGGCAAGTCCTTGCTATGCAGGAATATCTCCCACAGTCAGTTATTGAAATTAGAGAGATTGAAATTCCTACAGAAGACATCATGTTTGTGACGCCTGTCAAACCAGAATTTCATGAGCAGTATGAGTATGTCAGTGATTTCTTTTACAATAACATCCATAATTTAAAAAACCCAGAAAAGAAAAGAACAAAAGCAGATCCAAGTGAATTAGAAGATAAAGTCGTATCAATTCTAGAAGCATTAGCAACTAAAAAGGACAAACCAGTACACTAAATTTATGGCAAAAAATCACTATATCAATAACAAAGATTTTCTTCGTGAAATGACTGCGTATCGCACAGCAATACGCAAAGCAAAACGTCTTGGAGAACCAAAGCCACAAATCCCAAGATATGTGGCTGAATGTTTTATGAAGATTGCTGAGAATCTTTCACACAAACCAAACTTTTTATCTTATACTTTTCGAGACGAAATGGTCGCGGATGCGATTGAAAATTGTGTTATGTACGTTGACAATTTTGACCCCGCGAAATCAAGCAATCCATTTGCCTATTTCACTCAAATAGTATATTATGCATTCTTACGTCGCATTCAAAAAGAGAAAAAGCAATTATATGTTAAATACAAATCAACTGAAA
>Ga0102865_1000117_pt1 | contig 23470 bp, 11 predicted proteins | sample Colrivmet1449C02_FD_78440 | JGI IMG/M metagenome (GOLD analysis project Ga0102865, IMG submission 78440) | Estuarine microbial communities from the Columbia River estuary - metaG 1449C-02 | ecosystem: Environmental > Aquatic > Marine > Intertidal zone > Estuary | place: USA: Columbia River...
ACTGGGATTGCTTGTCTTATTATAACGGCGTAAGCGGCGGGCCATACTATGGTAGAGTTTATAGCGTAACTAGCATTCCAGCCGCTCCTGGGCCAGCCACGCCTTACCCTGACTTGCAGGAAAATCAAGTGTTAGATTGGGTTTATTCGGTTTTTCAATCTGGAGATAAAGAAAGATTTGAAAATTCATCAATTCAACAAATAGTTAACCAAATTGCTCCTCCAGTAGTAACTCCTCCAGCTCCTTGGCCTGCTGATATATTTCCAGTCATTGCCCCGTCCATTACGATACAGCCTCAATCTGGCATTTCTTTATGGTCTGGGCAGAATATTTATGTGTCATTAATGGCCGCTGGGCAACCTCTAAATTATCAATGGAGAAAAGATTCTGAAAATCTATCAGGAGTGAATGGAGACGGATTACAAATTTTAAACATACAACTAGATCAAGCTGGGCTCTATGATGTTGTAGTATCGAACTCTTTGGGGTCAGTTACAAGTTCTGGGTGCCAAATTTCTGTCGCTCCTCCAGTTGTTCCAGTGATAGTAGACCAACCAGCGGGAGGAGAAGCCGTTACTGGATCTTCATTTATATTTAATGTAATAGCGACGGGATACCCGACTCCATCTTATCAATGGATGTTTAATAGTTCAGAGATTTCTGGAGCTGTATGGGCAGGATATAATTTACCGAATTTGCAAGAGAATCAAGCCGGAGATTATACGGTTAAAGTATCTAATGCTGCTGGAGAAGTCTTGAGTAATGTTGCTCATTTGAATGTTGTCATTTGAACTTAATAAGAGATTCTCTCTGGATAGAGTGTAATAAAAAGCATGGCTTCTTTACTGACATCAGCCCAGAAGGTAATCTTCAAATCTGCATTGGATGATTTGTTTGACACGTTCAAGCAAGATGTTGTTGTTTATAAAGAGGCCCAAATACAGCTCGTTAATATAAATCAATCAAGAATGTATGGATACAACGAAAGAGTTGATATCTCAAACATTAATTATGTTCCTGTGACCGGAGTGTTTCCTGCTTTAGTCAATTTTAATAAAAAACAAAATCAAGATAGACTAGAAGACGTTGGAAATTACATGGCGAAAGGTGAAATAAGCATAAAAATAAAACCAGACGCTCACGATTTTATATCTAACAATGGAGCCACTATAAACATAGAAGTCGCAGACAAGATGTTCAAAATTGTAAGCTCTAGTTCAGATAGAAGGTTTATTTCTTCTGATTACTATATTTACGTATTAGAAAGGGAAAGATAATGGCTAATACTTTTGAAATAGATTTAAAAAGAGCGATCTCTTCTAACAAAGTGTATCAAGCCGAAGTAAGGGCTATAGTGAAGGAACAATTCGAAGAGAAGAAAGCTCAGCTAATAGAAAACTTTGAGAAGCATCCTGTTACTCAAGAAATTTCTAATCCTAATTCTTCTAATATAAGCAATACTCTTGGAGGGTATGGAAATTTATATGGCTTCCTTGGATTTGAAGAAGACGATCCAACTTCGTCAGTAGAAGAAGTCCTATATAATAAAACAAAAGTAAACGCAGTTTCAATGAGAAACGAAGAAGTGACATTAAAATTTACAGTCCCAGATTTAGAAGACTTTGATTCTGCCGCAGCGTTGCAATGGGACACAAAAAATTGGGTCAAAGGAATAGAAAGAGGAATCTCCGGATTTCAAAGCTTTATGGCAAAAGAAGCAGGAAGATCCGGAAAAGGCTTTCAAATGAAAGGTAAAGTGAAACCTTTCGCTGGAGGCGTCAATAGATTTCAAAATACAAAATATATGTCTGATTTAATTAATAAATTTAAATCTTCATTAGATAAAATATGAAAGTTAATTACCAAAATACTCTAACTAGCAGCTTTTTATTATTTTTAGATAATCAGATTCTGAAAAAAGGAGAAGCTTATACTAATGTTTCTAGTTTGTTTTATCCAGTGACAGGAGTTTATGATGGATATTATACATATGCCGCGCCATACAAACAAATAGTTAGTGATTCTTCTATTGCTGGGATCAGTCAGTTATCAGGTGTTTATCTAAATGGAAATTTTGTAGTGCCGGGGCAAGGTGGATTAGTCGCAATAAATCATTACGACGGCCAAGCAATCTTTAATGTAAATAGAAACTCCGCCACAATCAGTGGCAATTACGCTATAAAAGATTTCAATGTTTATCTCACTGATAAAACTGAAGAAGTTATTCTTTTCACCACAAAAATAGAACCCAAGAGTCGTAAAGGAATCCCAGCAAGAGGATTAGAAGTTAACGAAATAACTTACCCAGCAGTATTTTTAAGGATGGATAGTTCAAAAAATGAACCCTTTGCTTTTGGCGGAGTAGACATGACAAATACTAATTTCAGAACAGTAATTATGTCTAATTCTATGTTTAGCTTAGATGCTGTTTGCGGAATTTTAAGAGATACTTCTCACAATTTTTTTAGATTAATAGACAATGATAGCCTTAAATTAAACGCCATGAGCGCTTATACTGGCACTTCATTTAATTATGCTGCCATAGCTACTGGCGATCCAACTTACATTTCTGACGTTGGAGTTAGCAGAATCGGGCCAATAAGTTCTGCTGATTTTGTTAATTTAAATCCTCAAGTTTTTTCTGCTATAGTTGATTTTGAAGTTCAATCAGTTAGAAATACTCACGCTTATTAAAATAATTTTCTAAACTAGTATTTTTATGTGTAAATAAATTTAGAATATAAGGAAACCATATGCCAAGAAATCGTGTAATTTACCAAAGCGAAGCTTTATTCGCAGCACCAACAGGCACCCTGTGTTTAACCACTGGTGAGCATAACCTACGCAGAATTCAAAGTTGTAATTACAACTTTGCTATTCAACGCCAAGACATCAATCAATATGGCGAGCTTGCCGCTATTGATCGGTTGATTATCCAAGAACCAACAGTGTCGGTAGATATGAGTTATTACTTTGAGCCAAGTGGATTTAATGAGCAACACATGGGTCTGCAAGTAAATACTACTACAACCGAGGTTGTTGCTACTGGCGCTTCTACCATTTCCGATCACATGTTGAATAGGATTATTGCTAGCGGAGCACAGTATGATCAAAAAAATATTTTTGTGTTAATCAGCGATGCTGGTATTGACGCTAATGATACTGCTGGGGAAGGCCCAGGCCCAGGTCCTGGCATGGGAGTCTCTGGAAATTACAATGGTATTATAGGCATAGGAAACGCTTTCTTGACTTCTTGGTCTCTTGATGCTTCTGTCGGGGCTATTCCAACAGTAAGTTGCGCTTTCGAAGGGCAAAACATTAATTTTACTGGATGGGGATCTGATGGCATTACATCGCCTAACGACGGCTTGCCATTGAATTCTGGATCTATATTTAATCCTTCTATTTTCAATGGTGCAGAAAGTGTTAATGCTAATATCAGTGGTATGTATGTATCACTACCCTCTGGAGCTGGACTATTCCAATCTGAGTCTCAAGTTTCTGCTGTAAGACCAGGAGACGTAACAGTTCTTCTGACTGCATACGGAACCGATAACGCTCCTGTAGTTGGGTTTCTTGAATCAGATCTAAAAGTTCAAAGCGTTAATTTTGGATTAACAGTTGGACGCGAGCCAATTAGAAAACTTGGAAGCATGTTCGCTTTTACCCGCGAAATTACTTTCCCAATTAATTGCACAATGTCAGTTTCTGCTATCGTTGGAGACACTGTTGGTAAAAGGCTGTTTTCTCTAGTGACTGGTAATGGAGATATTAAGTATAATTGCGCTGTTAAGCTTACTGGATATAGGGCCGGTTCTGCAACCGGGACTGATGCTTACTTAGTATTAAAAGGAGCCAAGATCGACTCTCAAAATGTAACATCTTCAATTGGGCCAAATAAAGCAATAACAATAGAGCTTTCGGCTCAGATTGGTAGAAATTCAGGTTTGCATATGTACGGAAAATCCGCCACTCCCTAACAACTAATTGATCTAACTAACCCCTGCCCAAAAGGCGGGGGTTTTTTATTTTTTATATTTCTATTTATTTTATTGTATAATGATCTAGGATTATGGAAGAAGAAAAAATTAAAGAATACCTAAGGTTTCAACTCAATAGAAATATCATATCTTTATACAAGAGATACTTTGAAATAATTGATGACATTAGGTTAGAACACAAAACGATGCTTGAAAAAATGCAAAAGCAATCTTCTAAAGAATTTGTAGAAAACATAGATTATCTTAATGATGATAAATATAACTATATTAGAAAAAAGATTTTAGACACTGGCAATGACGCTATCCGTAATATAGAAAGCTCATTCAAGTCTATTAAAATTACTCTAAAATAAATATGAAAGAAAAATGGCTATATAATTTTGACGTTGAAAAAACTCAAAAGGTAAAAGAAACAGTGGCAGAAAAAGACGCCGACGGCAACGATATAGAAGTCTCTAGGGAAGTCGAAAAAAAGATCCCAAATAAGTTCCATATCCTCAATCCGACAAGAAAGATCCAAGACGATGCTAGTATTTTTTATTCAGTAAAAGTATCAGAAGGCATTAAACTTGGGCTGGTCACTAAGAGCTATTTGATGCGCAAGTTTCAGCAAGAAGGCGTATTGCCAAATGCTGAAGACAAGAAGATCCATGCGGAGAACTACTCTAAAGCGATAAAGTTAGAAGTAGACATGGAAACCATCAAGCAAAACGTTTCTTTGTCAGATGCTGAAAAGGATCTTCAAATTAGCCCGCTAAAGTCAGAATATCAAGAACTGCGAACTAAGATTTTTGATTATGAGAATTTAAATTCATCTCTATTTGATAACACCGCAGAGAAGAGAGCTTCTGATCTTTTGAATTTGTGGTTCGTGCTGCATTTGCTTTACGCTGAGAAAGATGGATCTCAATCTTGTTTATTCGGAGACGGTTCATTCGATCAAAAGTTAGACAGGCTAAATGCAATAGAAGATTCAGGCGATGAATTTTTGACATCAGTGCTAGAAAAAGGCGCATTTTTAATTGGAAGACTGAACTCTGGTTCTTCTAAGGAAGATCTAATGGCAGAGATTGCATAACGTGTCAGATGTCGCGAATAAGATAAATTATTTAAAAAAACTATATAGAGAAATAGTTTTGGGCTTTTCTGTGTTTGATTACTCAGGAGAGCCCATTTTTATTAAACACTTTTCCGAATTAGATAATGGAGATTTAGAGTCAGAGAGATCAAATTGTTTTAATATTGCAAAAGAAAGAGGCTTGCAAGACAGAGAAGAGAAAATGGTTCTTTTAATTAAAGAAGGCTATTGGTCAAGGGAAAAGGAAGACGAGATAAGTAGAATAAAAAAAGAAGTTTCTGATTACGAAATGCTTTTAAAGAATTTGGTGATTAAGAGACAAATCATAAGCACTAAAGATAAAATTAGAAATTTAAATAGAAAACTAGAAGAGATACATCAAGAAAAAGCAGAAGTTTTCGGTCTTTGTTTAGAAGACTTTGTTGAAAAGAAAATGAATGAGTTAACTATTTTCAACTCATTCTATAAAAATAAAACTTTAAATGAAAAACTATTTTCTGAAGATGAGTTTGATAGATTACCAGAGGCAGAAATATCAAAACTAGTTGGCATATTAAATAATTTTTACATTAATTTTTCTCATTCAGAAATTAAAAAAATCTGCGCTTGTCATTTCTTTATTAGCATCTTCGGGTTGTGTGAGGGTGATGCTTTTAATTTTTTTGGCAAAAGGATATGCGATTTGAGTATTTTGCAGATAAATCTTTTTTCTCAAGGTAGATATTTTAAGAGTTTAATGCAGTCGAGAAACGAGCAAGCGATGCCTCCTTCAGACGTTATGGACGATCCAGATAAAATGATAGAATGGTACGATCAAATGTCTCATGGTCCAAAAGCCGAGTCTGATGGTGTTTCTTATTTTGGAGCAAGCAAATCTGAACTTCAAGAGATGGCTGGCGGTAAAGCAATAGATGTGCAAGAATTCGCTAAGAAGAAGAACAACTCTATGAGCACCAAAGACTTTATCGAAATGCATGGAATATAGTGTAATGTAAGTCAGGTTTATGGCAAATCCAACGATCACTTTTAATACAACGTTAAATCAGGCTGGGGCTTTGAAGGATGCGAGAACCCTAAGAAATAACTTAGGGAAACCGATTGATATTAAGCTCAACACTAGGTCTTTAGCTCAGCCGCTAGGAAGAATTACAGGCGACGTTGCTGAATTTACTAAGTCACTACAAGCTGCTACTGCTCGCGTAACCGCATTCGGCGCGACCTCTGGAGGTATCATTGCTGTAAGCCAAGCTATCTCTATGGTAGCTAAGTCAGTAATTGAAGTAGACAAACAATTAATTGAATTAAATACATTCCTAGGGCAATCTCAATCTGGGCTTAAGTCTATAGGAGATTCTTTATTTAAAGTAGCTAAAAATACAGCAAGCTCATTCGCCGACACTGCTGAAGCTGCAAAAGAATTTGCTAGACAAGGTTTGTCTGTTGAAGAGACTCTAAAGAGAACTAACGACGCGCTTGTTCTTTCAAGAATATCTGGATTAGGAGCTGCTGATTCAGTTAATGCTTTAACGACTGCTATTAACAGCTTTAATAAGTCTGGGCTGGATTCTGCTGAGATAGTTAATAAGCTAGTAAAAGTTGACTCTAACTTTGCTGTTAGCGCCGCTGACCTTGCTCAAGCGTTAACTCGCGTAGGTAGCGCTGCTCAAGATTCAGGAGTAGGCTTTGAAGAGTTGATTGCTGTAGTTACCACGGCTCAACAAACAACTGGCCGTGGCGGTGCTATTATCGGTAACGCATTAAAGACCATATTCACAAGACTTAAAAGACCAGAAGTTCTAGATCAGCTACAAGAACTTGGAGTAGCAGTTAAAGATCAAAACGGGGCTCTTCTCAGCGGCACTCAGATATTAACGAATTATATCTCTGCTACTAAAAACTTAGGACAAGTAGAGAAAGCTAGAAACGATGAGTTGCTTGGTGGCGTATACCAAATCAACCAATTAAAGGCTATCACTAATGACTTAGCTAAAGCTAATGGTATTTATGCTAGATCTTTGCAAATAGCAAACTCTGCCACTGATGACGCTACGAAGAAAAATGATGAGTTAAATAAAAGCCTTTCCGCAGTTATTCAAAATACAAAAACAAATTTTGAAAAAAGAGGCGGATCTATTGGCGAGCCAATAATTAAACCTTTAGTAAAAAGAATTGCTGGAGCAAGTAATTTTCTCTTAGACAATCTCGGGGTAGATAAGAATTCTACTGACAAAGATGGCAAAGAAATTGGAAACACATTCGGACAATCTTTCTTAAAGGGCGTCGGGGAAGCAGTTGCTGGTCCTGGATTAGTGTTGATTGGAGTTTTAGCTCTTAACATTGGCAAGAGACTAGTATCATTCGTTTCTGACGCTGCTAAGGTTCTATTAAATATTAATTCTGTTGCTGGTAACACTCAAGCCATAGAGCAAGCAATTAATAATACTTTAGCTCAGCAGCCTAAGATAACTAAAGCAATCCTTTCTGGGCAAATGACAAGAGAGCAAGCTGCTTCTCAATTACTAAGAGTCTTTACTCTACAAAATCAGCAATTAATGTTGCAAAAAGGACTTGCTTCTAGCATAGCTCAGAGTTTCTCTAAGAGTGGTTACATAGCTAGCCCAGAAATAGGTATTTATAAAAATACAAAAAGAAAAGCTTCTGGTTATATTCCTTCTTTTGCTGCTGAAAAAAGAGAAGCAATGTCTTATGGCGCAAGCCCTAATGTTCAGCCATACATGACTAAAGCTGTCATTAAAGGAGTGCCTCAAGATGTAGTAGTTAACACTGGAGAAACAATAATTCCAAATTATGCTGGCGGTAGAGACACAGCTATCATTCCTAATTATGCTAAAGGAAATGTTCCGAATTTCGCTGGGAAGCAATTTAATATAAGTTCTTCACAGGGATTTAGAACGCTGCTTCAAAAAAATGCTCAAAAAATCACAAACATTAAGTATATAACCGAAAATGGAGTAGTAGAAAATTTAGATCCTCGGGGATACAAAGTTCAATTTGGGCCTGCTGTAAGAAGAGATGAATACAAAGGCCAGCCTCCCCCAAAAGGATATAAGTCATGGGAAGAATTTAGAGAAGCTACAAATACTATTTCTGTCAGAACTACTAGCGGACAAAGAAAAACTTTTAGAGCAGATAGAATTCTTCAGGTAAACGCTCTGGGCAATTCATTTGTGCCATCAGGCACTCTTCAGCAAGCTAATAACCTAACTTCTCCATTTAACGCTAAAGCTTTGAGAAAAATGGGAATAGAAAACGTATCAAAAGTTAATACAGCTTTAGCAAACCCATCTTCTTTTGCAAGTGCTAGTTTTGAAGACGTGATGAAATCATTGACTGCTAAAACTAAACGTAATTTAGCTTCAGGATACATTCCAAATTTTGCAGCGGGAAGATATATGCCTCCATCTTCTAGGCCTAGTGCTAGGGTCGGGGCGTCTGCTGGATTAAAAGCTGCAGACCCTGCTAGACAATCAAGCTTCGGGGATTCTATTGGTAGCGCAGTTTCTACAGCTTTATATTATTTTTTACCTAGTATATTAAGTGGATTTGCAAATGAAAAAAATCAATCACAAATAACTTCAGGCCTTCAAGGCGTTGCGATTGTTGGTCCACTTATAGCGGCAATAAAAGGCTTTGCCTCAGGAGGAGTGAAGGGGGGCCTTAGTAAAGGGCTTGGCGCTGCCTTACCTGCTACATATTTATATAGTCAAGCTAGCGGCTTAGAAAAAAATGTAAAATCTGATATCCTTGAAAAAGCCAGAGACAAAGCTCTAAATGGTTTTAATAAGCTAACAGAAAATATTGGAGATTTAACCCAAACAATATCCGATTTAGATGCTCAATATGCTGATCCAAATGCAAGACCAGACGCATTAATAAAATTAGGCAAAAGAGAGCAAGACTTATTAAAGAAAATATCTTTAAATAATCCTGAGGCTGCGGTAGCTTATAAATCAGCGGGAACTCCAGTAGAGAAGCAATCGGCTTTAGCAACAGCAAAAGAAGCAGCCCAAAAAGAAGCTTCTATTTCTAAGAGTGTTTTAGATTTTTCTGAATTAGATGCGGCCAAGAGAGATGCTAAAGCAGTAACTTCATTTTTTAAAGATTTAGCCGGACAATTAGACAATGAGAAAGTAGATGTGTCTTCTTTGAATGGTGGAAATTTTAATGATTTTCTTAAGAAAGGTGGAATTGGAAAAACCGCTGGAGTATTTTCTAATACAGAAAGTGGAAAACAATTGACTGATTCTTTTATTAGCTTCTTAAAGAACCAAGAGAAAATAGTAAATTTAAATAAAACCACAGAAGCTAAACTCGCTGAAGTAAAAAAACCTCTTATAGCTTTACAAGGAAAAGTCGAAGCAGCGCAAGGATTAAGAGCCGCCTCGAAAGAAGCCAGAGGCGGATACTTAGAAAACGTAAGCAGATTCGCAGGAAACTTCGGAGATAGAGCTGCTATAGAAGGAAAAACTATTGTAGATAAATATAATTTATCAAGACCAGAGAAAGAAACTTTTTCTAATAGAATGAGAGTCGAGTCTGGCAATTTAAGCTCTTTTGGATTGAAAGGAATTGTAGATGCTTTAGCAAAAGAAGGCCCAAGCGAATCTTTTGGTAAAAAATTACAGTCATTAACAAAAGATCCAACTACTAATCCTAAAGATTTAGAAGTGCTGAAAAGAATCTTAGCTCAAAATATTACAAGTACTCGTAAATTAGAAAATATAGAAAAGATAACCAATATTCAAAAAGAGTATTCTTTAAAAAACTTATCTCTTCAAGAAAAACTATCTTTCGGAGGCGGAATCAAAACTTCTATAGATGCCTCTTCTAAAATAGATTCAATAAAAAATACTCAAAGAGGAGCATTGCAGTATCAATTGGGATCTTTATTTGGGTCAAAAGAAACTCAAATTGGAGGACTAGCTAACTTCGGCACAAATCTTAAAGATAAATACGCTGGTCTTTTCGAGGGCGAAGGCGGGAAACAAGCTTTTGGAGGCATAGCTGATTTATTAACAGAGTTAAGAGCTTCTGATATTAAGCAGTCTTTGTCTAGAGACGCAGCTACAGCTAGAAGTATGGGTCAATTTGGTTTAGCTGGTCAATTGGAAAGCAAGTTGGACCCAAGGAATCAAGGTCAAATTTATGACATGGCTAGATTGCAATCCGAGCAGCAATTAGGAATCACTCCAGCAAAATTACTAAAAGAGACTACTAACGAACTGGGCAGAGCTGACGCCACAGAGAGAGCATCTAAAATGGCAGAAGACGCGAGCCTTAAAGGTTTAGAAGATAAATTAAAACCTGAAGTAAATCGCATAACTACTGCTTTTGTTGAACAAATTAATAAAATCCAAGAGCCTCTAAAAGCTAGTTTAGAAACCGCATTCGGTAAAGGAATGGAGATTGCCAACGCTACTTTAATAGCTAAAAATTTAGATCTTAGCAGCATCATAGGAGGCAAAACCACTCCAGAAACAGATGAGTATAGAAGCGCTCCAATCACAGAAGAGCAAGTAGCATCGAGAAAAGCTCAATTAGGCTTAGCTGGTGGATTTATCCCTAATTTTTCTCAATCAGCAATTTCTGACGCTGTAAATAGAGAAAAAACAGCATTAACACAAAGAGGCATCCCGGCTTCAGTAATTGGAGGCAGCGTTCCTAATTTTGCTAAAATAAATATAGAGCAAAGCAATAAATTAATGAACAGATCTAATCCAATGGGATTTGCTGTTACTAATAGCGTTGATGAGCCAAATGGTTTGGCGAGTATTGGTTTAGCTTCTGGAGGATTTATTCCTAATTTTGCTGATGATCCAAAAGCGATAGAAGCGTTTAAAAATGCCTTAATTCAAACCTTGACAGATGTATCTCAAGTAGAGGAGATAAAGAAATTTGATAAACAACAAGTCCTTGCTGCTATAAGCGAAGTGTCTGAGAGTGGTGGCAATAAATTTAGATATATTTCTAAAGATTCTTTATCTCAAATAGTAAAACAAATTCAACCACTAGCTGCTTCGGCTGGTCTATCTATCGAAAATCCTTATTTATTAGCTCCACAAGCGCAAAGCTCAAAAGCAATTACCAAAGAAGAGTTTATCCCCAAGAATTTTGATAGTGAGAGTAGATATTTTCCAGATCCCAAAACCAAAGGAACTCCCAGAGTTGCAACATATTTAACAACTGGGTTAGAATATGAAACGGCTGCCAAAGCTCAAGAAACTCTCAAAGTTCAAGAAACTCCCAAAGTTCAAGAAGCGAAAAAAGAGCAAGCTAAGTCAGAATTGATTAAACCTTCTATCACTCAAGCAGTTCCCGAAGCTGAAAAAACAATAAAAGAAGTAATTGCTAAAGTAGTTGAAAAATCAACTCCAAAAGCAAAGCTTAGTAAACCTAAAAGTAAACCTGCTAACTCAATTTCTTCAAGCCTTGCTCAAAGCAGCGCTGATCCTAGTTCTAGCATATATGAACCCGGAGCCACTAATTTTGAGAAATTAACTTATGTAAAAGCAAAAGCTGAAAGACTTGCAAAAGAACAAAGTATAGAATTAATTAAGAAGAGATCTACTCTGCGAAGAGACCGTGAAGGAAATACGCTAAAATCATATTCAGATTTTTGGAAGAAAAATACTCAAAATCAGGACTACGGCACCGTATACGACAAGTTTGTAGCTAAAAAATTTGTAAATCCAGAAATAGGATTAGAGTCTGGGCAATCTCTGTTGCCATTAGAAATGCTTGGCAGAACAAAAGAAGGCCGATTTCAAAAATCGATAGAAACACTTGTAAATGAATCTTTAATTAAGCAAAAGCAAGCTGCTGACGTTCAAAAAGAAGTAGAGGCTTTAAAGAAAGGAGAGCAGGCAAAATCTATAGCTGAAAAGGCCAAAGAATTAAAAATACGTAGTACAGAAAAACAAATCCCATTAGTTTACGATAGTGCTACACAATCTTTCAAGCCAAGCGAAAGCAAACCGGGCAAAGGCCAACTTCCTTTATTTGAGCAAGAAAGATCCCAAGGTTCTTTCGGAAAGGGCCTTGGAACATATACGAGAGCTAAAGGATTAAAATATTTATCATTAGCCGAGCAACAAGAAGCTCAACGTATTAAAAATGAAAATCTAAATATTAAAAATGAATTAATATTAGAGCAGATGCAAAAGGGTCCATTTGAAAAGAAATATAGAGCTTTATTAAGGCAAGAGCCTAGAGCATATGAAAGCACATTTTATAATCTATTTGATCGTAGCTCAGTCTATCGCCCTAATGACGGTCTGCCAAGAGGTGTTTATAATCCTAAGCCATCAATTTTTGCAGATTCGCCCTTAGAAGCCTCCGTGAGGAAACAAGCAGAGCAACAAGCGGAATCAGCGAGGCGACAAGCAGAGCAACAAGCGGAATCAATAAGAAATCAAATAGAAGCTCAATCAGCACAAGAATCGCTTCAAGAGTCTTTAAGAAATAAACGTCAAGGGCAGCTTTTAACTGCTCCCGAAGCTAATTTTCAAAATCTTGAAATAATTCGAAGAGAAAAAGAAGCTAGAAGAAGAAGTAAGCTTCCTCCTGAATTTATTCAGCGATTATCTAGCTCAAGTGGCGAAAGCGAAAGCAGATCATTTAAAATAAAGAATATTGCAGCTTATTATACTGGCGAGCCGACTAGGCCTATGGCGACCATGGAAGTCGGCGGAAAAGATTTAGCGTTTTATAGATCCTCCAAAGGGACGAGTAACAAAATACAAGGAAATTGGTATCCGTTTTTTGGCATAGGGGAAAGGGGTTGGATTATTAAAGGTGGTGTTTCGCAAATGGAAAGTGGGTATGGTAACCCGGAAATCAAAGCGGCCATGGATTGGTTAAACAATAATTACTCTGGATCAGACCCAGAAGTTGTTTTTGAGAATTTAAAATCAAAAACTGGCTTAGCTCCATCGGCGGGAGCAAAGATTATGGCTATGGAGACTTATGGCAGAAAAATCGGCATGAATTCAAAGATTAGCGCCGCTACGCCTGATTTAGTGTCTGAACATATTAAAAATATTTTAAGCGGAGTTGAAAGCAAGGCTCCTTCTGAGGGCCCCTTGAAACGAACTTCCGGGATAGATTTGGAAGGAACTAGTACGTTATTTAAAAAAGCCGGCCCCGGATTTTTATACACAGGATCTTTTGGAGAGTCTCCTCAAGTCTCTAGAGATTTGCCAATTTATAGTTCAGAAGGGTTCAAAACTACAAAAGCATTATTAGAATCTAATCCAGAATTAGCCAAAACTATTCTTGGTGATAATTTTACTGATATTTTAAAATCTAGAACAGCTTTTAATAAATGGAATAAATCTCAAGGCGATACTATAGTTGCTGTAAAAAATGACAGTTCTTCTTTGATTGCTAAATTAACTGAAACAGAGCAAAGGAAAACGACCCAAGCAATAAAGGCAGATTTAGCAACGGCTGCTAAAGCTGCTAGAGCTGCTGGCGGCGGTACTGGAGGCGGTACTGGCGGCGGCACTGGCGGCGGTGGGTGGCGTGGAGCAGCTCGCGCAGGCAGTGGCGTCCCTCCGGGTCCAGGCAGTGGCTTTAATCCATTTAAGCCACCTAGCGGATTTGGTAATTATTTTGCTGGAGCCGCTGGCGCTGCTAAAGCTGCCGCAGCTGCTAAAGCTGCTAAAACCGCTGCGAAGCTTAGGGGAATCGCCACGAAGCTTGGAGGGACTGCTGCTGGAGGTATAATCAAAAAATATTCAAAAGTCGGTTCAGGTTTATTGGACGATGGCCTCAAATTATCAGGATACGTTTCTAAAAAAGATATGCTTCGTCAAGCTGCAGATCTTTTTAAATTCGAGAACAGCTTATTAAAAAATAAAACTATATCTCAAGAAACAAAAGATATAGCGACTCAAGAATTCTTAGAAAAATTAGGGCCTTACGGGTCGAAAGTAAGAGATATAAGCCACCAGATGTTAGAGAAGCAAAACTATTTAAAAACACGCGCCGATATAAAAGGAAAATTTGAAAAAATGTTCGATCCGAACACCGGGAAAGTTACTCTTGATAATGTTCAGTTGGATCCCTCACGATCAGCCGTGTTTGACTCAGTCTCGGCAGAAATTCAAAAAGCAATTTCAGAAGGCAAATTAACTCCTGAGCAAGGAGCGAAATTGCAAAACAAAATATATTCAGAGACTTTTGGCGTTGGTGTTAATGAATACTCAGACGTATTGAAAAGAAAGGGCGTCCAAGGAGACTCTCTTGCTGATTATTTAAGTTCTGCAGAAATTGACTCAAGCTTAAAAGATAAATTAAAAGCAAAAGGAATGGCTGCAGATTTAAATCGATTAAATAGAACAATGAATAGAATAGGATATGAATTTGATCCTGTTACCAGAGACCTAGCAACATCAGACCAGCGGGGTCCAAATTGGAGAAGTTTTTCTGACCATGTCTTACAAATAACAAAAGAATTAAACGATAGTCCTATTTTAACTAAAGAAGAGAAAAAAATAGCTATAAACGAACTTAGAAGAACAAGAGCGAAAGACGAAGCTGACGCTAAGAGTAAGTTTGCAAGGGACAGAGGCTATGAATACAATCCTTTAACCGGAGAAGCGGCACTGAAAGGATCGATTGCCGAAGCAGCTACAGCTAGAAGAAATGAGAAAGCATCAGCCGCTGCTGCGCAACAAAAACCTTTTGGTAAAATTGGCTCTCTTGCTATGGGCGGCGCTGGTGCTTTTTTCGGGGCTTTCGGAGCAGCTGAACAGTTTAAAGAGAAAAACTATGTAGAAGGATCTCTTACTGCTATTGGGGCTGCGGCTTCTTTACCTGAAGGGATCCTTTCAAAACTTCCGAGAGTGCAATCGTTAGTAGAAAAAATTGGCGGTCAAGAAACACTAGGAAAGATAGCTGGTGGAGCTTTTGGCATAGCTGGACTAATTGGTTCGGCGAGTCAAGCTGGCAAAGAATTCGCTGAAGGAAAAACAGGGCAAGGCGCTTATTCTACACTACAAGGAGCAGTCAGTGGCGCAGCCGGGTTGGCGTCTATTGCTGGCCAAGCTGTAATGGGCCAAAACTTATTCGGTGTCGGAGCCGCTTTAGGATTCGCAAGAGAGCTATATAATGCTAAAGATAATAATTATCAAATGATCTCTGGAGAAACGACGAGAGGAAAATTTCTTTCGGCTCTTACCGGGCAAAGTTTTGAAAAACAATCTTATATAGATCCAGAAACTGGCGAAATAAAAGAAGTTCCTTTATATCAACAGCTTTTAGCAGCAGGCGGAGACGTTGCTGGATCTGCGTTTACATACGGAATGGGGCCTGTTGGAGCAATAACTACAACTGCTAGAATAGGATATAGACTTGGAAATTTCATAGAACAAAGCATCGATGACTTCTCAGGATACTCAGCCAGAGCTGCTAAACATGGATCAGAAAGGATAGCAACTGCTGACCGTTTTGGAGTAGAAAAAGATTATTCAAGCGACATGTTCGGAATGCCCAAGGGAGAACGCGAATACACCCCAGAAGAGCAAGAGTATAAAGATTACTTGCAAAAGTTAAAAAACATATACTCTAAAAACATATACGATAAAAGCTACTCTAATAAAGCGAATGGATTCATTCCTAACTTTGCTTCACCAAAAAAATACTCTAAAAAATTCTTATTAGAAGCCCAAAGAAAAGGCATTTCTGCTGAAACTTTAGAAGAGCAATTGTATGGATTAGGTAAAAATCCAAATGATGAAAATAGATTTGGTTTTTCGGAAAATGACGCTCTTTTAGCTGTTAAGAGAGGAGTCCCTGCCGAAACAATAGCTAGAGAAAGAAGAGGAGAAATAGAAGATCCAAATAAAGAAAACAAACTTGGCTTTTCTGGAATAGACGCTCAAATAGCTTATCGAAGAGGAGTCTCTGCCGAGACTATAGCTAAAGAAAGAAAGGCTGCTTTAGACCGAAAGGAAGGGTTGCCTAGCACAGATTCCGATAAGGTAACAATCGGACTGCGTTCTTTTACCCTAGAGGAAATTCAGGCTGCTAATAATGCCAAAGTTTCTGTTGAGACTTTTGCAAAAAGAAATAACGCTCCTGAAAATGTTTTAATTAATGAAAAACTTTTCTCGCCAGATCAAATCAAGCAAGCGGCAGATTCTGGAGTTTCAGTAGAAACTCTTGTCGGAAGAAAAAATTCTTCTAGTGAACCAACATTAATTGGAGGAAAAACTTTCTCTTCTGATCAAATAAGACAATCTGCTAACACTGGAGTTTCTGTAGAGACTTTGTCTGCAAAATATGAAGCTGATTTAGATGCAAAAATAAAAGGAATTAAAACAGGCCTAGATTCTGACTCTTTGCAATACGCTTCTCCAGAACAGAGAGACAGAGCGGCGGCTTACAAGCTAAAAGAACTTCAAGGGGGATCGACAGGTAGCGCAAGCGAAGAAATAGATTTGCCATCCAGAGCAAATGGACTCATTCCAAACTTTGCTGTATCTAAAGAAATGGATGCTATTAAAAATAGCCCAGCCTACGCTGGCTATAGAAATGCAATGCCAACAAAATCTTCCGTATACGGAGATAAAATTATAAACTCAGCAGAGATAGAAGTTCCTGCTAAAGAAGTATACGCAAGAATGTTTGGCCCTGCTGGGTACGGAATGAGCCCTAAGAACCCATCTGAGACTCACGCTATCTTGAATCCCGCTCAGCAAAGCGCTTTGGGATACGCAGGAGGATTCGTTCCAAACTTCTCTAATGAACAATTCGCATCAATGATGAGCGAAGCAATGAAAAACGGAATGGCTTCTTTCATGGCTGATGGATTTATGCCTGCCGCTTCCAATTCTAATGTAGTAAATATTAATGACAACAGAAATGTTCAAAGCTCTATGGAATCTAACCCTGGAGTTCTAGACGCTGTTATGGATGTACTACTAAAAATGCATCCAAAAGAAATGGCAGCAATCGGGCCAAAAATAACTAAAGTAAGATAACAATATGGCTTTTACCTCTGAAACAGTATTAAAATTTGGAACAACAGCAGTATCTTTTGTTGTAATTACTTTGCTTGATTACGCTTTAGAAAACGAAAAGGCTGGAGCTTTCAATTACAGAAGAAAAGAAAGGATCTCTTTGCAGGGTTTGTTTTCAAATAGAGAATCTGATGTTCCTATCGCTGAGCATTTTAGGCAAGTAAAGCTATTGTTGGAAAGCTCTACAGATTTTGTAGATATAAAACTTAACAATAAGTCTTACGGCAAGGCTAGATTTTTAGGGTTTTCTTTTCCTACTTCAGTTGGCTTTGATGAGAACTCAGTAAGGTTTAGCAAAATAAATATTCAATTAGAAATTCTTAAAGATGACTCCGTTTCTGGAAGCAGCGGGTCATCTGGATCAAGCGGTTCATCTGGCAGCGCACCTTTTGCGACAAATAACTTACCTTCATCAGTTTCTGGGCTAACAAATATTTGGTATAAGCTTAAAAACTTTACAGAGTCTTTTTCTTTTAGGTTAACTGAGGATAATAATTTTGCCGCTTCTCATAATGTTTCATTTGGATTAGATAATATAGATAAAGACACAGACGCAGATGTAGTTGCGTTGGCAAATCAAGTAGCAAATATGTTTTTCGCTCAAGGACTAGACGCTCTCTCGTCTATTAGGCCGTTTTACAGCTCTACTAATTTTCAAATAACAGCTTTAGATTATGGTTCATCTTTAATGAATCAGACTGTAGATTTAATTAATTATACATTTGGATACTCTAAAGAATATGCCGTTTTTGCTTCCAATGGGGCGGATACTTCTGAAACATTAACTACAGAAATAACATATAATGAAAATGGAATATTTCAAGTAACAGAAAAAGGCAGAATCAAAGGAAAAGGAGCAAGCTACGCCACGGCAAGAAGCAACGCTATCGCAAGATTAAATGTTAATTTGGACGCTGCTTATTCTAGATGTTCTGCGGCGTTCACTAGATACTTGTCTACAAATTATTCCAATTTTACCAAGCTGCTTCCTAAATATAATGCTACAGACGTAATCAAAACTACTCCAATATCTATAACAAAAGATCTTAGCGAATTCGGGCCAGAGATAGGATACGAAATAAAATTTACTACTGATGGATCAATAGAAGCCACCAGAATACATTCTTATAACATATCGTTAAGAAGAAGCCCCCAAGGAGTCTATGAGTGTAGCGTGGATGGCTCTATAAAATACTACACAAATAAACATAAATTATTTAATTCAAATCCTCCAAATAGATTAGCAGATATTAAATCTATTATCGACGCAGATGACAATGCGTTAATTAATGTTTATTATCCTAGCACTTCTGGGTTAGCTTCTTTCGGTGGAATTAAAACTAGTTCATCTTTAAATCATTTAAAATTTGGCGTAGAAACAACTTACTCAAAAACATACTCAAATTCGCCCACTCTTATTGCAAGCGGGAGTTTAGTTAGGCAAGTTTTGATATCTGAAAATATTTCTGTTCCGGTAAACAAATATTCTACAGTAATTATACCGGGTTATTTTAACATTTCTCCTGGCGGAGTTTTTACCGAACAAACTGGAAAAGAAACCATATATCAAACAAGACAATTATCTGAGGGCGCTAAAAATATCACTTTAGATATGAAAATAGACAGAAGCGTTCTATACTCTTCTGGCACTGGGGTTAATTTATTAGTTGATACAGTATTTTCTAATCTTAAGTCTTTAATGGTGGATAATATGATGGATATCACTAATGGGTATTTATTTGGAAAAAATACCGCCGCTTATGGAATTGTAGCTTTCAATAAGATTTATAAGGAAATTTCTTTAGCTACAGGAGACCTCACTTGGTTCTTAGAAGATTTGAAAATATCAATAGATAGCTCTTATAATCTTAAAGCTAATATGGCTTTTAAATTCTTAGTGAAAAAGGAGGTCGTTTAACATGTCAGACATAGAAATCAAATATAACAACAAAAGAGTTCCTATGGCTGGGACTGGCCCGACTCCATTTTTATCTTTAAATAATGAAGTCGTAAATTATGGAAACAGATGGGGCGTGGCGAATAGAATAACTTTAAATGGGCAAATAACAGGCGTTGATTACAATGCCCTTTATCACGCTCAAACAGGATTAGTTGACATCTTCTCTTCTTCTTACAATACCTTGCAAGTCCTAGAAGGCGCAGACGATACGACGCCAACATACGAAGCTTATCTTTTCTCTGGGTGCTCTATAGAAAATATTTCATTCGATCAGGCTGGATATAATAAAATTGTTGGATATTCAGTCGAAATGCTTTCTTATCCTTCTGGACTGACTGGCTATTTTAGCGGAACTTTTGGAATATTAGATCCTAAAGATGAGATTAGGGTTTCTGAAGATCCGGATGGATTCGGAACAATAACACACTCTGTCGAGGCTAGAGGATTTGTTACTACTTCAATAGATAATGCAATTAATAATGCTAAAAATTATGTAGCTTCTAGAACAGGAATTTCAAATATAATAACTACTCCAGTAATATCTGGTATTCCTTTGTCCGGGGCTGCATCTACTCCAGTCTTAATAAACATTTCTGAAAATTTAGATCGGCTTGGTTTGGTCTATTCAGTAGAAGAGACTTATAAATTTAAATTATTCACAGGAGACACTGAAGCTCAGAATGATTATAATTTTAATAATTACTATCTTACCTCTTATAACACCAGTTTAACATCTGGAGCAGGAGAGGATTTCGTGACAGCATCGATTCAAGGAGAGATAAAAGCTGGCATTACTGGAGACAATGGAGATACTCTAATATCAAATTTAGTTAATAAATTAGGACAGCTCGATCCATATAAAATAATATGTGGAAAATATGGTTCGCCAAATGGATTTGCTTTTTGCAAAGACCCGATCCAATTAACAATAGAAGAAGATTTAAAAGCTAGAAAGATTTCTTTTAATGCTTCTTATGATAATTTAGAGTTTTACAATTCGGTTAATGATAAGTATGTTTATAATGGATGTTATTTAGACGCCACGATATCTCATTCAATAGATAATCTAACAAATATAGACGCTATAGAAGTAAAAGGAGAAATCAAATGCAGAGGATCAGTTACTAACAGATACGATAACTCTTTGTTGTATCTAGCTCAATTGATGACTCCTGGAAGTAACGGATCTCAGCCGAGGCTATATGATTTTGTAAATGATTATTATGTGTCTTACTATGGCGTTGGATATAGATTTTCTTTGAGTAGCAATCCAAGTTCTCTTGAAGTAAATGCGAATAAATTGCTTGGAACTGTTTCAATAAGCGCTTCTTTTAATAATAAAGACTCCTTTGCTGGATTAACTAATACTGACTATTCAATAGAGTATACTCCATATAATACAGTCTTCGTCTACGGAGCTTCTTGCAATGATTCTTTGAAACATATTGCTGTAGATATCAATACCAGAAAGAGGGAGAAAGTAAACTTAGATTTAACAATATCAAATCCAGGGTCTACCGAGGCTGCCTTGTTAACTAATAAAGATACTATATATTCTAGTTTTATTACTAATTTTATTTCTTCTTTAATGAATGACGCTGTTAATTTAGATACGTTGCAAATAGAAAACTCATCAATAAACATATCAAACAGTTCTTCTAACGACGCATCATCACTAATCAAGGGGTCAGTAATATCCGCTTCAAAAACGCACTCATACGAATTGAGTAACGCTCAATTAGAGAAAAGAAAAATAATAAAATCATAATATGAATGAAATAGTAAAATCTGGATTTTTAAATACAATATTTTGCAAAAGAAGTTCTATTACTGTCGACTATGACTTTAGAAACCCTTCTTTTACTGGGATTATTGATTCTACTGCTAAGACTGGATATGTTTTTTTTAATAGTCAAACTGGAGCGCAGTACCAATATTCTGGGTCTAAAATTTACGATACAGGCTGCCCAGCTTTAAGCTATTCTGAATCTGCTAGAGTGTCTGAAGGGCTTGTAAGCGGCCAATTCAATGGTTTTAATAAATTTAGAATTTTAGGAAATACAACTTCAGATGATTGGACAGCTTTTATAGTATTCAAGCATTCAGAGACTGGAGCTTCTGATAAGAGCAAAGTTTTATTTTCTACAAAAGATTATGATTACTCTACTTCTGGATTTGCCGTCGGTATAAACGGTTGCAATAGAGTTTTTTGCGAACACGATACTCCTTCTAGCGGCAAGAGAATATACACTTTAAATGAAGAACTAGACAACAAAAATGTTCTTTCTGTATCTAAAGTAAATGCTACTATGTCGATTGGGCTTCACCAATTCGATGACAAAATGAACAAGATGTCTTCCAATGTTCAATACAATACAGAAAGTTATTCTCCTTCTGACAAAATGTATCTAGGCGGATTAGGAACGTCTGGAATCAACTATAGAAACTATAGTGGAACAATAGATAGCTTCATGTTATTTAATGTTGGCCTTGGATTTCCAGAAAGGAATACATTCGCTAAATCATTTTACTGTTCTTCTTATGATACTGGAGGATATTATACAACAACAACCTCATTCGTTTCCGTTACTGGAATAGAGCTTAGATCAGTGATCGTAGCGACTGGCATTACTGGATACGTAGAAGTTCTAGCTGGCACAGAAATAGTGGACGGAGGAACAATTAATAAATATGCGTATTCTGGCGTTACTGGAGCAATCTATAATACTCTTGCTGTAGAATTGACAGGCGTAACAAGCGGACAATCGGACATCCTCTCTTTCAGCGCCCCGAGTGGGATATATGATTATAATTATTCAATCCCATTCGCGAATTCAAAGGTCGTTCTAAATGCAAATTTCGATTCATCGTACAAAGAAGTTTATAGTTTTTCAGGAGTAAATAATGATGACTTAAATCTTCTTCCATCTTTTGATAATGCGAGTTTGAAATATGCTGTGTTGCAAACTGGCGACGGAGAATTTATAAATTTTTATTTAAATGGAGTAGCTCAGCCAAATTTGCAAGCTTTGACAGGTACTATGACCGGAGATTTTATTGTTTCTGGAAACGCTATAGATTCAGATGGTTTTTTTGATGCCAATGATTTTGCTGTGTACGATATCGTTTTCGGCTCAGGATCTATCACTGGATTAACTGTCGCAGATGTTTCTGCCGGATCAAAAGCTTTATCAGGATTTTTTGTAAATAACAGAGACGTTTACTTGAATGGAAATAAATTAATATCTGGAATTGATTATTCTGGAGTCGGGCAAACCGTCGTTATTAGCACAACTAATTTAATAGATGGAGATATTATGTTGATACCGAGGCATAATATGAATTTTTCTAGATACACTGGATATAGTGATAATAATTTTGATTCATCGTTGAAATTATTTGATGAGCAAATTTGGATAAATGGATTAAGGCAAATCCGTGAATTAGATTATTTAAAAGTAGCAGATTTTAGCCTTAAATATTCGTCATTTTCTTTAGAGCCATTCCAAGATATTATTTATAATAATGACACGGGATTTTTTAACGTGTAACTATTAATAAGGTCTATGGCTGAAGTCAAAAACAATAGCGGCATAAATATCTCTAGGACTCAGTATTTAGGCGGGAAAGCTGATACTAAGAATTTGGGGAATAATATTTTTAAGGGATATGTTTATAATATGTCTCTTGAAGTTGGTTTTAGCGGAGAAGTGACGTCTTTAAATTTGAGTTTGGCGTTAGACAGAACATTGAAAAATGTTAAATCTAATAGCACGGTAATTCAAAAAAGAAAACAAAATATTCAATCTATAAATTCCTTAGTTGCGGCAAAGCAATCAGGGAACAGAGGAAATATCGGCACAGCTCCTACCATCTCTCAAATTGTAGATGATGATTTTGATATAAATGAGAATTATTTAGGAATAAACACTAGCTATAATATATCTATAGTAGACAGCGCTGGCAATATATCATATCAGCTTAAGAATTTTAGAATAGCATCTTACTCAATAAATAAGAGAGACAATCAAAAAATTCTAACTTTAGTGATGCAAGATTTGTCTTTTGTTCTTGGAAAGATCTACGTTGGAGTTTTAGGCCAGCAAGTAGCCTTAGACGACAGGTCAGAGATTTTGGCTATCATTGACAAGCTAAGGCTTAGTTGTCCTGCCGTTAATCAAAGCTCAGGAGGCACAACTACTTTAAAAAATTATGCTCAGAATTTGCATTTCGCTAGCTCTAAATTAAAAAATAAATTAAAAAGTTTATTGCCTAACACCCTTGACGTGATAACAGATGATTCAAAATCTACTACAAAATCAAATTACGTTATTATTAAAGGGCAAAAAGATAAAACTATAGCCAATGGATACGGAGCGGTCAT
>Ga0102865_1000120_pt1 | contig 23266 bp, 20 predicted proteins | sample Colrivmet1449C02_FD_78440 | JGI IMG/M metagenome (GOLD analysis project Ga0102865, IMG submission 78440) | Estuarine microbial communities from the Columbia River estuary - metaG 1449C-02 | ecosystem: Environmental > Aquatic > Marine > Intertidal zone > Estuary | place: USA: Columbia River...
CTATCCTTTGTAACTAAAACAGCACCTAACCTACCTTTAGTCATTGCTAGTATGCATTCTGATAAGCTAGCGTTTTCTGCAACAGTAGGTCTTGCATTGGCTTGAGCCATTTCGCCTAAGGTTAAATATAACTTTTTCCCAAGAGCACCACCGGGGTGATACTTCGCAAAATCGTCTGACTTAAAATCCCTGCATTTGATGAGTGCCACAGCTAAAGCATCGCCCATCGCCATTTGAGCAGTAGTACTTGTAGTAGGCGCCAAATTATTAGGGCAAGCTTCAGCATCTACAGTGGTATCTAAAACATAAGTACTGTTAAGCGCCAGATAGGAATCTAAATTCCCAACCATGCCTATGAGTATATTGTTATTTTTAATGATTAACGGTGCAAGTGCCTTTATTTCTGGGCTATTACCACTTTTAGAGATGCAAATAACCAGGTCATCTTGTTGTATCATTCCCAAGTCTCCGTGTATGGCATCAGCGGCGTGCATATAAAGCGCTGGTGTACCTGTACTATTAAAGGTAGCTACTATTTTTTGGGCTATTATGGCACTCTTGCCTATGCCCGTAATTACAACTCTCCCGTTTATTTTCAAGATATCTTCTACAGCTTTACTAAAGTTCTCATTTAACAAGGTACTTAGCTTTTGCAAGCTAGCGCTTTCCATAAGGATAGTATTTGTCCCTATTTGAAGTATTTCGGTAGATTTTAACACGATATTTTATGCAAATTAAAAATTTATTTCTTCAAGTGGTGTAAGTTGCCGTATATTAGTCCGACATTTAGAAGAATATAGATAGAGAAGAGAAAAAATGGCATCTGAAGTTGTTGATTTGAAGAAGAGTTTAAAGGAGTTTTTTGGTTTTGACTCGTTTAAAGGAATGCAGGAGGAGGTAATCTCAACCATTATGAAAGGCAATGATTGCTTCGTAATCATGCCCACTGGAGCAGGAAAATCGTTGTGTTACCAGTTGCCTGCTTTGATTTGTCCGGGCACAGCAATTATTATATCCCCACTGATAGCCCTTATGAAAAATCAAGTGGACGCAATACGGGGATTTGGAGATAGTTATGCAGTAGCACACTTTCTAAACTCATCGCTTACCAAAACACAAACTGATAAGGTGAAATCGGACGTAAGTTCTGGTAAAACCAAAATGCTATACGTAGCACCTGAAACCCTAAAAAAAGACGAAACAATAGAATTTTTAAGATCCGTTCAAGTAAGTTTTGTTGCGGTGGATGAAGCGCATTGTATCTCAGAATGGGGTCATGATTTTCGTCCGGAATATCGCCGTATTAAGCAAATTGTAAAAGAAATAGATGATGTGCCTATGGTGGCACTTACGGCTACGGCTACTCCTAAAGTGCAAATGGATATTCAAAAAAGCTTGAATATGCTCGACGCACAAGTGTTTAAATCATCTTTCAACCGAGGTAACCTTTTTTATGAGGTAATGCCCAAGGGAAGCAAGGCGCAAACTATGAAAGACCTTATCTCGTTTGTAAATAAACGCAGAGGACAAAGTGGGATTATATATTGCCTAAGCCGCAAAAAGACGGAAGACGTTGCAGAAATACTGCTCGCTAACGGCATCAATGCGCTGCCTTACCACGCCGGACTTGACGCTAAAACAAGAGCTGGAAACCAAGATAAATTTTTGATGGAAGATGCAGATGTAATCTGTGCAACCATCGCCTTTGGTATGGGCATAGATAAGCCAGATGTACGATTTGTGATTCATTATGATGTACCTAAATCACTTGAAGGATACTACCAAGAAACCGGAAGAGCCGGTAGGGACGGTTTAGAAGGCGACTGTGTTTTGTTCTACAATCCGAAAGATACTGAAAAATTAGAAAAGTTTTTAAAAGATAAACCCGTAGCTGAGCGAGAAATAGGTACACAACTCATCTCAGAAATGGCCTATTTTGCCGAGTCGTCTCAATGTAGACGAAAATCACTCCTGCATTACTTTGGTGAAAATTTCAATGCAGACAAATGCGACAAAATGTGTGATAACTGCCGTAATCCAAAAGACACCATCGAAGTAACCAAAGAAATGGTCATGGCACTTAGAACAATAGAACATACCGCAGGAAAAGTAGCCATAAAGCACGTTATTGAAATCTTGATTGGCAAATCCTCTCAAGAAGTAAAAGCCTATAAACATGACAAGTTTGAGTTTTTTGGAAAAGGGAAAGAAAAAGGGGCTAACTTCTGGAAAACCGTAATTCGATATGCTCAAATCAACAATTACATTGTCAAAAACATAGAATTGTACGGCCTGCTTTCCATAAGCGAAGAAGGTTTAGCATATATCCAAAATCCTACTAGAATTGACCTAGCACAAGATCGTGAATTTGAAGCAATCAGCGATTCAGATTTTGATAATATACAACTTGAAGCCGTTTTCGATCAAAGACTCTACAGCCAACTTAAAGAACTGCAAAAAGAGGTTGCCAAAGAAATGGGCCTCCCTCCTTATGTAATTTTTCAGCAAACTTCCTTGGAAGATATGGCATTTAAATATCCTATCACCATAGAGGAAATGGAAAATATAACAGGGGTAGGTAAAAATAAAGCAAGAAAGTTTGGTAAAAAATTCATTCAACTTATTGCTCAGTATGTAGAGACTTATGAAATAGATCGTCCAGATGACCTAGTACTTAAGTCTGTGGTCAATAAAAGCGCACGTAAAATACATATCATACAAAATATTGATAAAAAAGTGCCTTTGGAGGATATAGCTAAGGGACAAGGTTTAGATTATGAGGAGCTACTCGAAGAACTCGAAGCCATTGTCTACTCTGGAACCCAAGTAGATCTTATGTATTACATCGATGAGCTGATAGATGACGAAGGTCGAGAAGATATTTACGATTACTTGAAATCTGATGATACAGGAAGTATTGACGCCGCAGTAAATGCTTATGATGGAGAGTTTTCTCATGAAGAAATGAAAGTATTTCAAATACAATTCATGAGCGATGTTGCAAATTAAAAATATCTAATTAAATTTGCACCCGAATTGGCCGATGGTGTAACTGGCAACACGTCTGTTTTTGGTACAGAAGAGTCCAGGTTCGAAACCTGGTCGGCCAACCAAAGCGAGAAAAAGAGGTTCTTTTAACCTCTTTTTCTTTTTACTATAGAGCGTAAAAAACTCAATAGTTTATGATAACCCTTTTGAAGAAAAAGGGGTGACAGTAAAACAACGATATGCCCTCTTTTATTAATAAAGTCAAAATATTTGCCGGATCCGGCTCAGAACCACTCGCAGAGAAAATCGCTCTCGCTTACGGTCAAAAATTAGGTACAGTTACAGTTAACATTTTTAGTGATGGCGAATTCCAACCGTGTATTGATGAAAGTGTGCGTGGATGTGATGTATTTATCATTCAGTCTACCATGCCTCCTGCAGATAACCTAATGGAGCTGCTCATGCTTATCGATGCGGCTAAAAGAGCATCTGCACACAAGGTAGTTGCCGTTATTCCTTACTTCGGATTAGCTAGACAAGACAGAAAAGATAAACCGCGCGTTCCTATTAGTTCTAAAATGGTGGCAAACATTCTTACCGCCGCCGGTGCAGACCGCGTAATGACCATGGATTTACACGCACCTCAAATACAAGGATTTTTTGATATACCGGTGGACCACTTGGATTCTACCGTAATCTTTATTCCTTATATCAAAAGTTTACAAACACCTGACCTTGTACTTGCAGCCCCTGATGTGGGAGCTACTAAGAGAGTGAGAGAATTTGCTAAGTTCCTGGGTACTGAAATGGTGATTTGCGACAAAGCGCGTAAAAGAGCTAATGAAATCGCTTCGATGACTGTAATAGGAGACGTAGCAGGAAAAGATGTAGTGCTCATAGACGATATATGCGACACAGCCAACACTTTGTGCAAAGCTGCAGCGCTTATCAAGGAACAAGGTGCTAAATCAGTACGAGCAGTGTGCACGCATCCCGTGTTGAGCGGTAAAGCCTACGAAAATTTAGAAAACTCTGTGCTCGAAGAAATCATACTTTGCGACACCATTCCTATTAAACCAGGGAATTATAACAAAATAAAAGTGTTAAGCGTAGACAGACTGTTTGCGAATGCCATTAGAAATGTATCCGAGTTCGAATCTATCAGCTCGTTGTTTAACGTATCTGATACCTATCAACCAGAATTAATTTAACAATAACGATTTTAATATTTAGAAAATGAAAGTAATCGCACTAAAAGGTGAAGTTAGAGACGCATTAGGAAAGTCGTCTAACAAAAAACTAAGAACCGAAGGTAAAGTACCTTGTGTTATTTATGGAAAAGGTGAAAATCATCACTTTTCAGTTTATCAAGCTGATTTTAAGCATTTAGTATACACACCTAACACGTATCTAGTAAAACTAGAAGTAGGAAATATGGTAAAGTTAGCTAAAGTTCAAGAACTTCAGTTTGAGCCAGTATCGGAAGATATTATGCATGCAGATTTTATGGAGGTAACTGCCGATAGCCCTATCTCTATACCTGTGCCTGTAAAAATAGTAGGCAACTCTCCTGGTGTAAGAGCCGGTGGTAAGCTTCAACTTAAAATCAAAAAACTTACTGTAAAAGGTTTAATAGCTGATTTACCTGAGTATATCGAAGTAAATATCGATAAGTTACAAATAGGTAAAAGTGTTAAGGTTGGTGAAATTAACGTAGAGAATCTTACTTTACTGGATTCACCTAACAACTCTATCGTTTCTGTAATCGTAACTAGAGCTGCAAGAAGCGCGGCTGGAGCTGGCGTAACAGCAGATGACGATGAAGAAGAGACTGCTGCAGAAGAAACTGCTGCAGAATAATTTCTGATTCATATAAAACTAAAAAAGCCCCTAATCTTTCGATTAGGGGCTTTTTTAGTTCCATAATTTGCGGAAAAGTCGGAGCATTATTTTAGAACCCCCCCTTGAGAGGGCCAAAACTATTCGCGAGACATTGCTCTTACGCTATTTAAAGTAATCACAGGTTACCGAGCATGAGACATTCTAACTACACTCACCGCCTCATTCACCACTTCTTCTATATTTTCAAACTCAAAATTCAAGGCTTTCTTAATTTTAGCATTATCAAAATAGTTTTGAGAAACACTGGCTCTAACCGTTTCTTTACTTAACATTCCACGAAGGCCCAAAAACTCTTTAATAGCCATTATACCATAGATCGCCTTATAGAGAAATCCCTTAATCTCGATACTGGGATTTTTAGTTCCCAATGCCTTGGTCATATAATCGGCCACCTCCTTAAAACGTTTATTCTCACTCACTACTATAAAGCGCTCACCAGTTATATCTGAAAGGCACAACTGCTCTGCTATGCGCGCGACATCCTTTACGCCCACCCAGCCCGTTACGCCATTGCTATAGAAGGGAAAGCCAGACGAGGCATTCTTAAATAATTGATTAGATCCTTTATTCCAATCGCCGTAACCCAAAATAATACCCGGGTTTATCGCTACTACCGAAAGTCCCTCTTCTTGAGCCCTCCATAACTCGCACTCTCCTAAGTGCTTTGTAAATCCATAGTTACTGTGCGGCAATTCATTATCCCACTCGGCATCTTCGGTAACCAGCGAAGCATTACCTTTTTTTGAAATAGCAGCTATACTACTGCAATACAACAGTTTTTTTACCCCAACATCCATCGCTACATTTACCACATGGGCAGTATAGCTATGATTTATTCGGATTAATTTTTTAAAATCTCGTTTTAGGTAAGAAATTACGCCCGCCAAATGCATGACGTAATCCACGCCATTAAAACTTTCTTGTAAACCAACAATATCAAATAACTCACACGGATGCCAGGTTAGATTATCATACTCCACTGGCGAGAGGTCATAGCATTCTTTTACCTTGTTAAACTCTGCTAAGCTAGACGAAGGCCGCATAATAGCGCGGACCGTATGCCCATTTTTTAGTAAGTGATGTATAATATGTACACCCAGAAATCCATTGGCACCCGTTATGGCAAAAATCACGATTAGCTTGCTTTATTTTTGTAAGCTACGAATATATTTAATGTTAGAAGAATACTTAAGTAAAATAAGTCCTAAAGGTGATTATAACCCGTATCAATTGGGTACTAGTGTATCTTATTACAGTGATAATTTTCCCGATTTATCTTCTAAAAAAATAGCTTTAATAGGCATTACCCGTGATGACGGTCCACTGCAAGGATGTGATTTAATCAGGGATGAGTTTTATAAGCTCGTTACCCATACGCACCTAGAAAATAGTATTGTAGATATTGGCAATTTACCGGCAGGTGAAACCCCCGCAGATACCCATGCTGCTCTACTTGGCATCGCAAGCGAGTTAAAAAACATGGGTCTAGTTACTATTCTCATTGGAACTCATATAGACCAAGGCGAATCACTTTTTAAGAGCTATGTCGCCAGTAATAAAGCTGTTGAAATCTCACTCATTTCATCCTATTTGCCCCTACTAGAATACCAACTTCTGCATCGTATTTGTTCCAATTATTCTGATCATTTAACTACCTTAAATGCATTAGCGTTTCAAGCACCTTTTATACCTACCAAAGCGATTGATACCTTACAAAACTTGAATTTTGGCCATTATCGCCTGGGATCCATAAAAAATAATATGGAGGATGCTGAACTATATTTACGCAATGCTGCCATTACGTTATTTGATCTAAATGCCATAAAACACAGCGATTCACCCGGTAAAAAAGAAGCACAACCCAATGGACTTACTAACGATGAAGCGTGCCAACTTGCTCGCTATGCAGGATTAAGTGATGTGTCATCATTTTTTGGCTTGTTTGAATATTATCCTGAGCACGATCTTCAAAACGTAACGGCTAAGCTGGCAGCTCAACTAATCTGGTATTACTTAGATGGATTTACGGCACGTACAAACGATCTGCCTAATAAGCATGACGATTTTTTAAAATACCGCTGTGACCTAAAAGACAATCAACTTCCTATACTATTTTTAAAAAGTAAACGAACCAATAGATGGTGGATGCAACTTGAAAATCACCATATTCCTTGTTCGTATGCCGATTACCAAAAAGCGGCTGCTGGAGAGCTATCAGAAAGGTATTTGGATGCCCTCAAAAAACTGCATTAGGCATCGTTATTTATATCACCAATGCAATAATCATTCACCCTGCATAAGGCACTTACGTTACATTTCTTCTGTTTTTCCCTTCTGCGATTAGCTGCCATTAGCTGCCAAGTTTTCTGTAATTAGATCAAAAAATAAAACACCACATACGCAAGATGTAATTGCAGCAGCTGTCTTTCCATACATGACAATTAGAATTATTTTAATCTTTTAATTGCCAGAATCATAAAGTTTCAGTATTTCATAAATTCTGCTATTTTTGAAGCGACATGGAAAACAATTTAAGTATCAAGGACTTAGAAAATCTAAGTGGAATTAAAGCTCATACTATCAGGGTATGGGAAAAAAGGTATAATTTTATTCAGCCGCAACGGACCGCTACAAACATTCGATTTTATCTAAATAACGACCTGAAAAAGTTGTTAAATGTTACAGCTCTTATGAATAGTGGGATGAAAATAAGTAAGGCGGCAATGCTAGAAACTAATAAGCTAAATGAAGCTATAGAAAATCTGCAAAAAACCGATTTAGATACATTCGAAAAACTATTGGTAAACGATTTAATAATAGCTACCCTAAATTGTGATATCATCATGTTTGAAAAACACTATTCTGATTATCATAAAAAGTATGGCTTCGAGTCTACCGTGGAAAATATATTGTATCCTTTACTTACTCGAATAGGCCTCCTGTGGACCGTAAATAAGATGAACATCTCGCAGGAACATTTTTCTAGTCAACTCATCAAACAAAAGCTATTCGCTGCCATAAATGAAATTCCTATCAAGACCTCTACAACAAAGTTTTTACTCTTTCTGCCAGAAAAACAGTACCACGAAATAGGACTTTTATACGCTCATTATCTTATCAGAAAGTCAGGGGTTCAGAGTGTTTACCTAGGGTCAAGTGTTCCATTATCAGATGTTAAGATATGTTCAGAGAAAATTAAACCGACGCATATACTGTGTTCATTTACTATTCCATTAGCCAAAGACAAAATGTCGTTATATCTAAGGAAAACAAGTAATCTTTTTAAAGATAATAATGTTCTTGTTCACAATGCCTCAATTGATAAATTAACTAAGCGTAGTTACCCATATTTATCTTTTTTATCTACTATCGAGGATCTAAAAAAGATTCTTTTACGCAGTATAGATTTTGAATCCATGGAAGGTCTAAAGCTTCAATGTAAAGATAGCTAAATTTGTATGACTAGTCTTTGGTAATAAATTAACACACGGTAAATAGGGTAACTACAAATCAGTCTAAAAAAAAAGCGGCTACCAAATAAAATGGTAGCCGCTTTTTTAAAATAGGAACCTAAGTTAACCTAAGTACGATTTTAAGATTTTACTTTTACTTGACTTACGAAGTCTTCTTAATGCCTTTTCCTTAATCTGACGAACACGTTCTCGTGTTAGTCCAACTTTATCAGAAATGTCCTCTAGTGTGTGTGCAGGTCCACCATCTAGTCCGTAGTAGTATTTTAATACATCTCTTTCTTTTTCAGAAAGTGTAGATATTACACGATTTATTTCTTTTCTAAGAGATTCATCCATCAGTGGTTGATCTGGATTAGGCTCATCATTATTATCCAGCACACCCAATAAACTATTATCTTCCCCTTCAATAAGCGGAGCGTCTATAGATAAATGTCTACCAGAAGATTTAAAGGCATTTTCAACCTCTGTAACACTTATTTCAAGTTCTTTTGCGATTTCTTCAGGTGTAGGTTCGCGCTCTTGGAGCTGCTCCAGTCTAGCTGCTGCCGCACTTATTCTACCAATACTACCCACTTTATTAAGAGGTAATCTTACAATACGTGATTGATCTGCCAAAGCCTGCAGAATAGACTGACGAATCCACCATACCGCATAAGAGATAAATTTAAAACCACGCGTTTCATCGAAACGTTTTGCCGCTTTAATAAGACCTAAGTTGCCCTCGTTTATTAAGTCACCTAATGTGAGACCTTGATTTTGATATTGTTTAGACACAGAAACCACAAAACGTAAGTTAGCATTTACTAGCTTCTCCAAAGCAGCTTGATCGCCATCTCTAATTCTACCTGCTAATTCTACCTCTTCTTGAGCATCTATCATCGCTACTTTACTTATCTCGTTAAGATATTTATCGAGCGATTTGTTTTCCCGGTTGGTAAACTGTTTTGAAATTTTAAGTTGTCTCATTTATTATTAAATGTTTCTGCTTGTAATATGACTTGCAAAAGTATGTTTTTTTAGCATAAAAGCTATAAATATAAAAGGCTTCTACGGCTATTTATATCCGCAAAAAGTATGCCTAAATAACAAAATCAGAATGAACATTACTACCTTTGTGTTTCTAAATCTTCAAACAATAAATGACTAAGATAAAAATATCCGTTGCTAAAGGTGACGGAATAGGACCGGAGATTATGAATGCCGTTCTTTCTGTATTTGACGCTGCACGTGTGCCTTTAGAATACGAGTTTGTATCAATGGGCAAAGGCGTTTATGACTTAGGGTACACAACGGGGATGACAGATGAAGCCAAGCAAAGCATTGAGTCTACGGGGATTCTTTTTAAAGGGCCCATGGAAACCCCTAAAGGGGGCGGGGTGAAAAGTATTAATGTAACCGCACGCAAAACTTGGAATACTCATTCTAATATCCGAAAATTTCAAACCATCAAAGGCGTAGATACCGTTTTTAGTAAAGCAGGCATTCCTGTGAATCTAACTATTGTTAGAGAAAATATAGAAGATACATATGGCGGAATAGAGCATTACATGACAAAAGATGTGGCTGTAAGTCGTCGAATCATATCAAGGCCTGGTTCTGAGCAGGTTATACGTTCAGCTTTTGAAACAGCACTAAAAGAAGGATACACTACGGTAACCTGTGGACATAAAGCTAATATCATGAAATTGACTGATGGAATGTTCCTGGACACTTTTTATGAAATAGCAAAGGAATACCCTCAACTTCATGCCGAAGACATTATCGTAGACGCCTTGTGTATGAAGCTTGTTTGCGCCCCTCAGCAATTCGAATGCATTGTGCTTACCAATCTGCAAGGCGACATCGTGTCAGACCTTTGTGCTGGCCTAGTTGGTGGTTTAGGCTTTGCCCCGTCAGCTAATATCGGTGATCATATCAAAATATTTGAGGCCGTCCACGGCACCGCCCCAGATATTGCAGGTCAAAACAAGGCGAACCCAACTTCACTCCTAATGAGCGGTGTTTTAATGTTAAATTACCTGGGACTAGACCAATATGGTTCTGTGATTCACAATGCCTTAATGGCTGCAATAGAAAGCGGTATACATACCGGTGACTTTGGAGAAAATAGAGCAATATCTGTTGGCACTAAGGAGTATACTCAAGCCATAATTAAAACATTAAAACTGGACAACATAACTGCTGGTGATATTGACAAATACCATAAGCCCACTCTACCATCTGCCAATAAAATGATGGTGAGTAGTAGCGAAATTATTGAAACAGTAGGTATTGACCTTTTTGTAGAATCGGAACAGCAAGCAAATATCATCGCAGCTATTGTACAAAGTCATCTCGATAGTGATATGGAATTAACAACCATTACCAATAGAGGAACCCAAGTTTGGCCAGAAGGTTCTGTATTTACAGACTTAGTAGACACTTATGTAGTAAGAATTGAGAAAAACACTACCGAGATAATTAAGAAAAAGAAGTTTATGGAGCAAGCCATTCATCTATACGACTTCCTCAATATTAGTTCCATAGAAATGCTAATAACCATAGATGGTCAAAGAAAATACTCTCTGGCTCAGGGCCAAAAAACGAATGCATAAAGGTGAATAGCCCAAGCAACATAACAAGCTATTTCACACGTAAAAAGCTCATTATTCCCATATCGATAGGTATACTAACTGCTGCGTATTTTTTCTTTCAAGGATTTGATATTAAGGCATACAACAGAATACAATGGACGGCATTGAGCTCCATTTGGATAGCATGTGCATTCTTCATGGTCGTTACGCGATTGTTAGGGTATTCCTACAGGCTCATTGTACTTTCTAATTATCAACTCAGCTGGACACAAGCGTTGCAAATCATTGTTCTTTGGGAGTTTTCTTCCGCTATATCTCCAGGCATAGTAGGAGGATCTGCTGCAGCTTTTATACTCCTAGCCAAAGAAAAAAAAATCAACGCCGGAAAAGGTACGGCCATGGTGCTCGCTACATCTTATCTCGATGTATTATTTTATGTTTTAGCGGCACCATTTTTATGGCTTTTTGTAAAAAAGTCTGAAGTAATTCCTAGCCATATCGATTATGTGTCGGGTTTACACATTCAGTATTTATTTTTGGGTGCATATGGGCTCTTTCTAGCTTGGTGTATTCTGATTTTCATCGGCCTCTTTTATAAACCACAAGCCATCAAGATGGTAGTTCTTTGGATTTTCAAACTTCCTGGTTTGCTTCGATATAAAAATAAAGTAGAAAACTGGGGAAATAATATGGTGGTCGCGGCATCTGACTTTACGAATGAGCCGCTAAGTTATTGGTTTAAAGCTTTTGGCGGTACCCTAATCGCATGGGTCTCAAGATTTCTATTGGTTAATTTTTTAATATTAGCGTTAGGAAACGGGGCTTCTGTCGCCACCATATTTGCCAAACAGCTGGTAATGTGGGGAGCGCTCATGGTGCCCATTACCCCTGGAGCCGTAGGTATGGCCGAGTGGCTATTTGGTGGGTTTATGGGAGAATACTTTGCTAATATGCAACTGACAAATACAACCGCTTTTGTCTGGCGATTATTGAGTTACTGGCCTTACCTATTTGCCGGAATTGTTGTTTTTCCAGTTTGGTATAATCGCGTTAACAAAAACACCCAACCTTAATCAAGCACTTAATGCATAGCAAGCTGCCTTCATCCGAATTATGATGATTTTTAAAACTACCCTTTTTAGTAATTTAGAAACCCTACATTTGCCTTTCAAATGAGTAACAAACCATATATAGGCATCACCATTGGTGATTTTAATGGCATAGGGCCCGAGTTAATACTCAAAACACTTGGGAATAATCTCGTTTTTAACTACTGCACTCCTGTGGTATATGCATCTTCGTATATACTTAAGTTTTACGCAGATCTGTTGGGATACACACCCATTGAAACGAATATAGTTAATAGAAAAGAAGACCTTAAGGCTGGAGTAGTTAACCTCCGTATTTGCAGTACCGATAAAATCCAAATTACACCGGGAATAGCGAATGTACAAGGAGGTAAGCTTGCGTTTGATGCATTAAAACTTGCCGTTTCTGATGTCAAGGATGGCATTATTCAAGATATTCTTACTGCACCAATAGACAAACAAATGTGTGCTGAAGCAGGTATGACCTCCAACGGTCATACACACTATTTTGCAGAAGCATTTCAGTCAGAAGTTCAAATGATTCTAGTAAATGACGATTTACGCGTGGCTATGGTGACCGGTCATACCGCTTTAAGTAACGTAGCCAGCGCACTGAGTGTAGAAAAAATAGTAGATACCATAAAAATGCTAAATCACAATTTGATTTCGGATTTTGGTATTAAAAAGCCTAAAATAGCTGTTTTGGGAGTTAACCCTCACGGAGGTGATAACGGACTGATGGGAAGAGAAGAAATAGATTTGATAAAACCTGCTATAGCTCAAGCACAAGACGCTGGGATTCTAGTAATCGGACCTTATCCACCAGACGGTTTTTTCGGAAGCGATAACGCCCGTAATTTTGATGGGATAATAGGAATGTACCACGATCAGGTTCTCATTCCTTTTAAACAAGTTGCCTTTAAAGATGGAATTAATTTTTCTGCAGGTTTACCCATCATTAGAACAAGTCCCGATCACGGGACAGCATATGACATTGCCGGTAAAGGAGAAGCCGATACGTCCTCTTTCATCAACGCGTTATACCTCATAAATAGAGTACACCGTAATAGAACCTCCTATTTTGACCAAAGCTCTACTCCGCTACCTTTCAAAGAGCACCGAAGAGAAAAATTCAGCATTGGAGTGCCTGATTTGAGATAACTTGTGAATAATACATGGAATATACTTAAAATAATTACCTTTGCGGACTTTTTACAATGAAGCTGTCAGATTTCGATATTGATTTTATCAAGTTTAAAAACGAAAAAGATCAGTTTCATTTTGAGATGAATAATAAGTTCTTTGGATTGAAAGAAAATAGCCTATATCATTCTGGTGATATAGATGTAGCTGTCACTTGCGAGAGAAACGAGAATACTATCTCAGTAGATTATATACTGAATGGCATGGTAACTGGCGAGTGTGAAAGATGTTTAGACGACATACAACTAGAAGTTAAAATTACTCACAACGAGTTAATCAAACTAACTTCTAGTGAGAGTTTGCTAACTGAAGAAAACTACATCTCCATTCACCATCCGGTATACAATGTTTATGATACGCTGTACGAACAGGTATGTATAAACATGCCGTTAAGAAAGATTTGCGAAAACTCAACAAAGAAACAAGAATGTAAGATAGACGACCATCTAAGTACTTCGACAAACGAACCAATAGAAGACGAAAGATGGGCACAATTAAAAAAAATTATAAAATAATAAAATGGCACATCCTAAACGTAAGATTTCCAAGACAAGAAGAGACAAAAGAAGAACTCATTACAAATTAGGTGATAGACAATTGCACAGAGATCCAGTAACTGGAGACGTTCACTTGTACCACCGTTTGAATTTAGAAACTGGCATGTACAGAGGTGTACAAGTTATAGAGTCTAAAAACGCTGAATAAAAGCTTATGAGAATTGGCATAGATGCCATGGGGGGTGATTTTGCTCCTTTAGAGTGCGTAAAAGGTATAGTAGCCGAAGCCAAAGCTGAAAACAACGAGTTTCAGTTTTTTGTGTTTGGCGAAAAATTAGCTCTTGATCCTTTTAAGGAGGAACTAAATCTACCCAACATTACCGTTTTGTACACTGGTGAGAGTATCGGTATGGCAGAGCACGCAACTAAAGCAGTTGCTTCTAAAAAAGATTCCAGTATAAATGTAGGAATGCATTATTTAGCTACAGGCCAAATAGATGCATTTTGTAGCGCAGGTAATACAGGTGCTATGATGGTCTCTGCTTTGTACAATGTCAAAACCATTGAAGGTGTTGAGCGACCTGCTCTACCATCGGTTTTACCTCAACGAAGCGGAACTATTGGTGTACTCCTAGATGTAGGTGCCAATAGTGATGTAAAACCTGAAACCCTAGCTAAATTTAGTGTGCTTGGAAGTGAATTTGCCAAAGCGGTTTATAACATAGAAAATCCTAGAGTTGGACTGGTTAACATAGGAGAAGAAGAGGAAAAAGGAAATCTTCTTACCAAAGCTGCTTATCCACTTCTTAAGGCTCAAAAAGGAATAAATTTCATAGGTAACGTAGAAGGTCGTCACCTTTTTATGGATGGTGTTGACGTTGCTGTTTGTGATGGATTCACGGGTAATGTCATTGTAAAAACGTGTGAAGGATTTTTCTATAATTTATTAAAACGAGGTGTGGACGACGAGTTCTTAAACCTCTTTAATTTTGAACATTATGGCGGCACACCTATTCTTGGTATTAAAAAGCCTGTCATAATAGGTCATGGTATTTCTAAAGAGAAAACATTTAGAAACATGTTTAAACTTGCTAAAAATGTAGTTGATTCGAAGTTGATCCAAAAAATTGAAGAATCATTTTCTGCTTCTACAAGTAGTTAACCAAACCAAAAACAAAAGATATGCGAGCAGCTATAACAGCAGTAGGAGGCTACGTCCCAGAAAAGATAGTTACTAATAAAGATTTAGAGAAGCTAGTTGACACAACTGATGAATGGATACAATCACGTACAGGCATCAAAGAAAGACGGAAAATGGAAGATGGTACCGCTACGAGTGATATTTGCGTTGCCGCCATTAACCAGATCATTGCCAAAAAAAATCTTAACCCGCAAGACATAGATCTTATAATAGTAGCAACGGTAACACCTGACCATGTTTTCCCAGCTACAGCGAATATTGTTGCTAATAAAATTGGTGCTATCAATGCATGGGGGTACGATGTTAGCGCGGCGTGTTCAGGATTTTTATTCGCCTTAGAAACAGGCAGCAAATTCATAGAATGTGGTAAGCATAAAAAAGTTATCGTTTGCGGTGCCGATAAAATGTCCGCCATTGTAAATTACCAAGACCGAAACACCTGTGTTATTTTTGGTGATGGCGGTGGAGCTGTATTACTTGAACCTTCTGAAGACGAGAATGGTATAATTGACAGCGTATTAAAAAGTGATGGATCAGGCCAAGAATTTTTACATCAGAAAGCTGGAGGATCATTACATCCACCTACGCATGAAACCATTGATGCTAGAATGCACTATGTACATCAAGAAGGTAAAACTGTGTTCAAGTTTGCCGTAACCAATATGGCCGAAGTGAGCCGACAAATAATGGACAGAAATAACCTAACGGGTGACTCTGTGGACTACTTATGTGCACACCAAGCAAACCTTCGAATAATAGACGCAACAGCAAAACGCATGGAACTAGACGATAGTAAAGTGCTAATCAACATAGAAAAATACGGTAATACCACCGCAGGAACAATACCTCTATTGTTTTCTGACTTTGAAACAAAATTCAAGAAAGGCGATAACATCGTCCTCGCAGCCTTTGGCGGAGGTTTTACATGGGGCTCCATTTACCTGAAATGGGCGTATAATTCATAAACATTAAACTAATTTTATTATTTTCGTTATAGATTACCAGTTATGGACTTAAAAGAAATTCAAACCTTAATCAAATTTATTTCATCATCTCTTGTTGATGAAGTTTCTATTGAGCAAAAAGATTTTAAAATTAATATTAAAAGAAATTTGCCACCTGTTGCAGCTCCTATTACGGCAGCTCCTCAGCAAATCACTGTCAGCGCACCTGCTCCTGTAGCTGCATTGCCTCCTGTTGAAGCGGCACCTGTAACCAACACCTTAGAGCTTAAATCTCCGATGATTGGCACATTCTATCGTAAATCATCCCCAGACAAACCAGTGTTTGTAGAGGTAGGCGATATCATTGAAAAAGGTCAGGTTATATGCATCATTGAAGCGATGAAACTATTCAATGAAATTGAGGCAGAAGCTAGTGGTAAAGTTGTAAAAATATTAGTTGACGATTCTCAACCTGTAGAGTACGACCAACCGCTTCTCCTTATCGAACCAGTTTAACCTGCTTTCCATGTTTAAAAAAATATTAATTGCAAACCGAGGAGAAATTGCTCTCCGGGTTATACGTACCTGTAAAGAAATGGGTATCGCTACCGTAGCAGTTTATTCAACCGCTGACAAGGATAGCTTACACGTAAAATTTGCCGATGAAGCTGTATGTATAGGTCCCCCACCTAGTAACCAGTCTTATTTATGCATGCCCAATATTATAGCAGCCGCCGAAATTACCAATGCAGACGCTATTCACCCTGGTTATGGTTTCTTATCTGAAAATGCAAAATTTTCAGAAATGTGCCGTGACCACGGAATCAAATTTATAGGCGCAAGCCCAGAAATGATTAATGGAATGGGTGATAAGTCTAATGCTAAAGCCACAATGATTGCTGCTGGTGTACCTTGCGTACCCGGGTCTGAGGGATTGCTTAAAGATGAAAAAGATGGCCTTAAAGTTGCCAAAGAAATCGGATACCCTGTAATGCTAAAAGCTACCGCTGGTGGTGGAGGTAGAGGTATGCGCCTTATATGGAACGAAGAAGACTTTGTAGATTCATGGAACAGCGCGCGTACAGAATCTAAAGCCGCTTTTGGTAATGATGCAATGTATCTTGAAAAATTTGTAGAAGAACCAAGACACATAGAGATACAGATAGCTGGCGACCAATATGGTAAGGTTTGTCACCTCTCTGAAAGAGATTGTTCAATACAACGTAGACATCAAAAATTACTTGAAGAAGCACCTTCTCCTTTTGCAGATGAAGACCTTAGAACCAGAATGGGTGAAGCCGCTATAAAAGCAGGTGAATCTATTGGGTATGAAGGTGTAGGTACAGTAGAGTTCCTAGTGGATAAATTTAAAAATTTCTACTTCATGGAAATGAATGTGCGAATACAAGTAGAACATCCTGTTACTGAAGAGGTTATTAATTTTGACTTAATAAAAGAGCAAATCAAAATAGCCGCAGGACATCCCATAAGTGGAAAAAACTACCTGCCTCAAAAACATTCAATTGAATGCCGTATAAACGCTGAAGATCCTTACAACGACTTTAGACCAAGCCCTGGAAAAATAGAAGTACTTCACAAACCTGGGGGACATGGGGTGAGAATTGATTCGCATATATATGCCGGATACACTATTCCTCCTCATTACGACTCAATGATAGCCAAACTCATTGTCTCAGCCCAAACCAGAGAAGAGTGTATCGTTAAAATGGAACGTGCTTTATCTGAATTTGTAATTGAAGGCATAAAAACCACTATACCTTTACACCTTAAACTTATGCAAGACCCAGAATTTAGAGCTGGTAATTTTACCACAAAGTTTATGGAGACATTTGATATAAATAAATAATCATACCAGATACAATAAAAAAAGCGGGAAGTAATTTGATTACTTCCCGCTTTTTTGTGCGTTTAAAATACCCTAGATAATTAACAAAAAACCGGTTTTGAACAATTATACTGTTACAGGGTCTTTCTTAATTTTTATGTAAAACCTTAGAAAAACTTGTGTTTCCCTCTGTTCTTAAAATGTAAACACCATTAGTAAGCCTACTTACATCCATCGTCTCACCAGACATTATCGTTTTTGTCATTACTACAGTACCTAAAATAGAATACACAACAACCTTTTCTTTGCCACCGTTAATAAAGTCTATTTTAACCTGATTGTTCGCGGGGTTTGGATACAAGTTAAATGATTTACCATAAATACTGGCAACTGAAGCACCTTTTGTCTTCATTCTCATGTATACCGTATCTGCTATTTCTGGATGAAGTTTTGAACGCACAGCAACTTTAAACTCACCTTCTCCTGGTTTATCATAAAAACCAAATCCGATTTTAAATTCCATCGCTTTACCCACTGTATGAATATACTCAACATCACCAGGAGCATTCGTAACACATACACCACCTGTGCACACGTTTAATTCCCATGAAGGATCACCTAGTTTTTTTTCAATAACATTCCAGATCATTAATGTATCTGCTGGGTCGGTTGCGTTGTTTTGTAAATACGTTTTTGCGTCATATATCTCCACCGATTCCAAAACTTCTAAGTTGACTAGACTTTTTTGTTCAAACTTGATTTGAGCAAAAATGGATGTAGCGAAAAGAAACGCGGCTAAAAGTAAAGTTGTTTTTTTCATTGATTAATTAATTATGCGGCTTCTGCTTCAACTGCGTCAACCTCAGGTATCATTCTTTTAAGTAAATTTTCAATTCCAGCTTTAAGCGTCAGTGTGCTGCTTGGACAACCACTACAAGAACCTTTCATGGTCACCGTTACTACGCCTTTTTCAAAACTTTTGAAATCAATCGCACCTCCATCCATTTCGACTGCTGGACGTACGTGATCTTCTAAGAGCTGTTTTATCTTAATTACCACTTCCGACTCCTCTTCGTCGGTCAGATTTTCCTTGATTACCACAATCGGCTTTTCTGCCTCAAGGTAATCTTGTACAAACTTCTTTAATTGAGGGATAATATCGAACCATTCATAATCAGATTTTTTGGTAACCGATACAAAATTATTCATGATAAAAACGCCCTTCACAAAGTCATACTCAAATAACTCCTTAGCCATTGGACAAGTATCAAGACCTTCATTTGTTCTGAAATCTATACTGTCATTTGGCAAAATCATTTTATTGGCCACAAATTTCATTGACTCAGGATTAGGAGTCTTCTCTGAATATATGGTTATTACGTCTGTTAATTCCATTGTTTATTTGATAACGTGGCAAAAGTACTTAATGTTTTAGAATTTCGACATCTTTATAGCGTCATGTTTCATCCATAGTTGAATCATCGTCCACCATTAAATGAAGGCCATTATACTGTTCCTGTTTTTTGTAAGAAGAATTAAAGTTACACCATTGGCAATCTTTTTCTTCACAACCTTTGTCAAACTCTAACAGTTGAATACTTTGATAGGTGGCTTTTATTTGTTTTTTTACAAAATCATAGTGGTCGTCTGTAACCATTATTTTACTCCTATGAAAACCTTCATTATCCGGCTCTATAAAATCAATCTCTCCACTTATTACCTTAAGATTTTGAGATGTATCACTTTCTATTAATGCCTTATAAAAGAGTACTTGTCTCCAATAATCGCCTCCGTATCTCTTTTCGTAGTTCGATTCATCAGGATTATCTACCAAACTCACAGGTGGACTTACTTTTTTCTTGCCGTAATCCCACTTCCCAGTTTTAAAATCTACCACATTCACAGTTTTATCATTTATGATGACCTTATCTATCTGCCCCCTAATTGGCACACCATCTATTTCGCAATTTTTTAAGTAGAGCTCAGTTTTAATTTCCCCAAGATTGCTCCAATCGCTAGCATAAGTATCGTAGTATTTAGTTAATATTTCAGAGCCATAGTAAAGTCTTCTCTCCAATCCTTCTTTTGTAAAAGCTTCTCTGCTACTATTCATTGCCGCAGAGAATTTTCGAATTATCAGTTTTTTAGCCTCTTCTGGCGTGTTTATCTCATTTAATTGCTTAAAGAGTGCATCCAAAGCACTGTGCACAGCTGTTCCGAATGTGGCGCTTTCTCCCTTTGCTGAAGGTACTCTTAAAATGTTCTGGTAAAAAAAGGTCACAGGACACTTTAAATAACTATTCAAATTAGTGGCGCTTAGTCTAAAGTTTTCTACCTCTTTCTTGACAAAATCTTGCTTAATTAACGAAATATAAGTATCATTTTTTTGAATAAGCATAAAATCAAAAAAATGCAAGAGTTCCTTTTCAGAAGCATAATCTTTTCTAATGACCGCGGCATTACTCTCTTCTAGTTCCACTACATATACACTTTTAGTTAACGGCTTTTCCTTGTCGTCTTGCAAGGCATAACTTACTTCTAAATGCATTCGTGCACGAGTTAGAGCAACATAAAACAATCTTCTTGTTTCTTCTTCAGACGCTTTTTTAGGTTCTCCAGGAAGCAGCAAATTGAGTCTGTAAGGAAGCCCGGTCTTCTCTTTTTCCCACTTATCTTCCGTACAGCCCAGCACAAATAAATAATCGAACTCAAGTCCTTTTGATCCATGGACCGTCATTAGATTTACCCCATCAATTCCGTGTACTATTTTGTTGAGTTTAAGTCCAAGCTTGTTCTTCTCAAGTAGCTCTATTTTTTTTAAGTACTCACGAAGTGATAAATAAGGGTTTCGGGCAGTTTCTTCTTTTAAAAAGTTATAGTATGTTTTTAGACATTGTATCTGGTGGGTGGCCTCGGTACTTGCCAATGCTCTAGAAACAAATCCCATTTTAGACATAACACCCTCTACCAATGTTTGTAGGGTGACATTATGCATTTCTTTTAGCCAATATTCTATATCTGCTAAAAACGCGCGAAGCTCTTTTTTACTCTCCTTATCTAACCCTAACTCCTGAGGTAAGTTGTGCAATTGCTCTCGCCATCCTGTAAAGAAATTCTTAGCTAATTTGGCACTCATCCTTGCGATATCAAAAGCAGATAACTGTTTGAAATTATGGTAATGTAAAATCTCAAATAACAAGTGCTGACCGCTATCTAATACCTGACTCTCTGCCGCAATATAATGTAATAAATTATTGAGTTGGTGTACTATCGGGACTTGCAGAACATTTTGAGATTTGGCTACATTGTAACTTATTCCCTCTGCTTGTAAAAACTTGATTAGTTCTTCGCTTTGGGCATGTTTTCTGTATAGTATGCCCACGTTTTTAAGAGGAACTCCTGTATCTCGCAACTTTTTTAACTTAGCAGTAATACCTACAATCTCGTGAAATAAGTTTGGATATTCTACTATTTGCAATGCATTTTGTATTCCCAAAACCTCATTGTTGGCGGCTACAATTTCTTTATTTAATCCCTCAACTTTACCAACCAGTCTCTCTTCATTGTTTTTTATTATGGCGTTGCTTCCATCCAAAATAGATTGGCTAGACCTATAATTCTGGTCAAGCACTATGAGCTTTGCAAATGATTCGTATTTTTTATAAAAGTCAAAAATGTTTTCAACGTTTGCTCCTTGAAATTTATAGATGGATTGATCATCGTCACCCACGACAAATACATTTGGATTTTCCCAATAATTAATAAGTGTATACAATAAATCATTTTGAATGCCATTCGTATCTTGATATTCATCTACCAGAAAATACTGATATTGTTCCTGGTATTTTAGCAGTAGTTCCTCATTGGTTTGTAAAGCATAAAGTACCCAAGCGAGCATGTCGCTAAAATCATAGCGTTTTCTGGTTTTTAGCTTAGCGTCATATACGCTAAGTAGGTCACACGCTTCTTGCAATTTATTAAGACTAGCACAAAGTTCATCAAATGGCTTTTGCTTTAAGTCTCCCTTTGCAAAATCTTTATATTTTTTTTGATAATAACTAGAATCCAGATTGAGGTATTCTTCTTTAGCTAGCTCAATTTTTTTTGCAACCTTGATGCGGTCAAGATTATCTTTTTTAAGTAATCCAAATAATTTTTTAAGATCATTGGTGTCGTAATAAACTTCTCCTGTAAAACGCTTAAGTAAACTATCGTTGTCCAACTCATCTATTATTTCATGTATGATCTCTATGGTCTCTAGCTCTGAAACTGGATCAATATCTTGAATACCAAATAAATCCTTGTTCTCTTGTATTACCATATTGCAAAACCCGTGGTATGTGAATATGTTAACCCTATAAGCTTCGGACCCAATAAACTTAACCAATCGCAATCGTAATGCTACTGTCGCTGCCTCTGTGAAAGTCAGGCAAATTATGTTTTCTGGAGAGGCATCTGTCGTAGTTAATATGCTAGCAACCCTTGCTCCAAGTACCTGGGTTTTTCCTGTACCAGGCCCTGCAACTACCATAACGCAACCTTCAATAGTATCCACGGCTTTTTGCTGATTTTTGTTCAATTCGGAGTAAATAGTTGAATATTCCATTTTAGTTGAGCAAAGAGAAAACATTAGATCGACATTCGGAAGGCCTATTTGCTAACATTAAAAGGGCTTTCTTGGTTTCATGACAATAATATGACATATATCCTGATTGCATATAATAACTGCTTTATTTTCAGTTTTTTACACTTAATTTAAGTGTCTGTTTCACTCCAAATATTGCCACTTAACATGACTTTGAACCGAAAACGAAATAATAATTGTTAATTATATGCAACCTTTTTCCACTTTTGTTTCTAATAATTAAATAATATACAAAAAATGATTAAAAACAATTACTTAACAAAAACCTTGCTGACACTCTTTACTGTAGCCATTTTCGGTTCTGTAAATGCTCAGTATTGCTCTTCTGCAGCTGGGTCAACGGCGGATACAAAATGTGACGGAGTTAAATTGGTTGGCAGCTCTGCTACTATTGATAACAACACATCCGCTACAGGATGTGCTGCCTATTCTGATTTCTCTAGTTCGGTAGCTCCTGCAGATTTATCTCCTGGCGCTGTTTACACAATTGATATTACTGTGGGTACTTGTGGTGGGACCTATTCTAAAACCGCAAATGGATGGATTGATTTTAATGGAGATGGCGACTGGACCGATGCTGGTGAAATGCTCGGAACGGGAACTAGCTATGTTACCACCAGCGGAACAGTAGTTTCGTATAACTTTACGGTGCCTTGTAATGCAAAGTCGGGTAACACGAAAATGAGGGTTATTGTAGTTGAAGGACAAGCAACAAATCCTTGTTTGGCTTATACTTGGGGTGAGACCGAGGATTACACGGTTTCTATTCTTTCTCCTTCTGGAGGATTAAGCAGTAACTTCTTTGCTCCTGCTACGGCTTACGTAGGAACTCCTGTAACTTTTACTAACTCTAACCAAAGCGGGTACATTTCTCAGAACTGGACCGTTACTGATGGTACTACTGTA
>Ga0102865_1000122_pt1 | contig 23040 bp, 28 predicted proteins | sample Colrivmet1449C02_FD_78440 | JGI IMG/M metagenome (GOLD analysis project Ga0102865, IMG submission 78440) | Estuarine microbial communities from the Columbia River estuary - metaG 1449C-02 | ecosystem: Environmental > Aquatic > Marine > Intertidal zone > Estuary | place: USA: Columbia River...
AAGAAGCTCTTATCGCAGCATTGTCTGACGCTGGTCAAGAAGTTGACGAAGAAATCGTTAGCAAGTTGACTGGTAAAGCAGCGCAGTACTTCGCAGCAGTTATCGCAGCAGTAACTAAATAAGATGAGCTTAGTCTTCACAGACTAACTACCTTAGTCCAGGAGGGATGCGCTGCCTGGGACATCAAAAAAACGGCGCACTCTCACAAGCCCTAAAAGTCAGTACGACAGAAGATTCTGCCAACCTGCTTTAAAGGAGCAACTGTGAGAAAACAAGAGCTGATACAGCTTGTTGTTGAATACGGCGATGCTATTATCACTTATCGTAGTGAGAATAGTAAAAAACTAAAGTACAATGTATGCACTTTGGATTTTACAACCCCTTACATACAACAAAAAACGAATCGGGCGAAAGAAACCGATGCTACACTCCTTATGTTTTGTTGGGATACGGACTCTTATCGTCTCCTGAAACCAGACCACGTAACAAGTGTAGTACCTTTATCTTCTATTTTGAAGAATGAAGGCAAACGCTAATGGAACTTTACGAAGCTCCAGATGCGTATGAGCGTGTCATTCATTATGATACGGTCAAAGAGGTACAGGTCAGACTCACTGTAAATATCTTTCGTGGCGTAGAATATCTAGGTCTACGAAAGTTTTATCTTGACTTTGATGAAGAGTGGAAGCCTTCTCCTGAAGGTATTTCTATAGCTCTTGACTTGAGTAATTCTAAGGAACTATTTATCGGACTGTGTGAGATTCTATCTCTAGCAGAAGCCGATGAAATAGTTAAAGAAATTTTTCCCCTTAAAGAAAAATAATCCTTGACTTGAATTGCTGAAGCCTGTATAATATACATTCGTTCAGTGAGGAAAGCAATGAAAGACTTTTTAGATACAGCAGCTAAAGCATACTACGAAGGTGAGTCTATACTTACCGATGACGAGTTTGATACCTTAGCCTCTAAGTACGATTATAAATCTGTAGGACATACTATCACTGATGGTATACCTCACCTATTTAGAATGTACTCTCTACAAAAGTATTTTGATTTGCAAGATGCTCCAGACTTGTCTGGTTATGTATCTACACCCAAACTGGATGGCGCTGCTGTAGCTATTGTCTATGTAAATGGTCAATTAGTACAAGCACTAACCCGTGGTGATGGTACTGTGGGACGGGACATAACAGAGAAACTTAAACTCTTAGTACCTACGGAGATACCCTATCAGGGCATTATCCAAGTTACTGGAGAAATTGTCTGCCCTTCTCACATTACTAATGCTAGAAACCTTGCATCAGGGTCGCTAAACTTGAAAGATATGGAGGAGTTTCGTACTCGCCCACTTACTTTCGTAGCTTACGGTCTGCAAGGCTCTAGTATCTTTACTTGGACTGGTTCTATGAAATACTTGGAAGCCCACGGCTTTCATACTGTGCATAGTTTCGATTCAAGTAACTACCCTACTGATGGTACTGTCTATCGCATAGATGATAGCCTGACGTTTGATAGCATGGGTTATACTGCTCACCACCCTCGCGGGGCTTTTGCTCTAAAAGAGCAGAAGGAAGGAGTAGTAACTAAATTACTCGATGTTGTGTGGCAAGTCGGCAAGTCTGGTGTTGTCAGCCCTGTAGCTATTCTCGATCCTGTATTGGTTGGAGACGCTACTGTAAGCAAAGCAACGCTACACAACATAGAGTATATTCGTGGACTAAACTTAGAGATTGGATGTATGGTTGAAATTATTAGGTCGGGTGAGATTATACCTCGTATAATAAAAAGAGCTGAAGTTTGTTAGGTAGCTTTCAAAAAATAGTTCTTGACATTTTACCAAAAGTTTCATATAATATACATTCAGATTTACGGAGAGTTCCACATGATTACCATAGAAGCCCCAACGCATTGCCCTAGTTGTGCATCGGTTCTTACGTGGAAAAATCATCTTCTGTACTGTGTAAACACATTCTGTGGTTCGCAGTCTCAGAAAAAACTAGAACACTTTGCGAAAACCGTTAAGATCAAAGGTCTCGGGCCTAGCAGCATTGCTAAGTTAGATATTGATGACATATCGGAACTCTACTCTTTATCTAAAGAGCAGATAGCAAAGTGTCTCTCTTCTGAAAAGATTGCAGAGAAACTTTACTCCGAGATACAGAATTCAACTTCTATATCTCTGGAGTTATTGTTGCCTGCATTTGGCATTCCGTTGATCGGATCGACCGCAGCAAAGAAGTTATCTACAGCAATCACTAATATAACTGAAATTAGTAGAGAGACTTGTGCAGAGGCAGGCCTAGGGCCGAAGGCAACGGATAGCTTGATAGAGTGGCTTCATAATGACTTTTATGGTTATTATGATAGCCTTCCATTCAGCTTTAAATTTAAAGAAACAAAGAGTACGAATACAACGACAACTACGCGTGGCATAGTATGTATTACAGGAAAACTAAAGAGTTTTCGTAGTAAAGCAGAAGCTACAGCTCACCTTGAGCACTACGGTTATCGAGTAAAATCGACTCTTACTAAAGACTGTACTCATCTTATAAATGAGTCAGGAATTGAATCAACCAAAACCCAAAACGCTCGTGCTAAGGGAGTCATCGTGACTACCATCAACGAGCTAACTAACTCTGGAGAGTATATCTAATGGCTACACCTAAATGGACTGAAGAGCGCACAGCTCAACTGACTGATTTTGTCGGCGGCGAAAGCCCCGTTTCTCAAGCTACTGTTGCAGATGCAGCAGGTCAACTTGAAACCTCTACTCGTTCTATCTCAAGCAAATTGCGTAAGATGGGCTACGATGTAGAATTAGCCTCTGCTGGCGCTGGTAAGTCTTTTACCGATGCTCAAGAAGCTACCCTGGCTGCTTTTGTAGCCGATAACAGCGGCTCTTACACTTATGCTGAGATCGCCGGCCTGTTTGAAGATGGCGCTTATAGCTCTAAGTCAATCCAAGGCAAGATTTTGTCTATGGAACTGACTGCACACGTCAAGCCTGCCCCTAAGGTAGAAGCTGTACGTACTTATAGCGAAGCTGAAGAAGCTACGTTCATCGGTATGGTACAAGACGGTGCCTTCGTAGAAGCTATCGCCGAAGCTCTTGACCGCACTGTAAACTCTGTTCGTGGTAAGGCTCTTAGCCTCCTTCGTTCAGGTTCTATTGATGCGATCCCACGTCAAGAACACACCAAGGGTACTGACAAGGCTGATCCTTTGGCAGACCTAGACGTTGCAAGCATGACTGTTGAAGCTATCGCTGAAGCAATCGGTAAAACTGCACGTGGTGTTAAAACTATGCTGACTCGCCGTGGCGTTTCTGCTGCTGACTACGATGGCGCTGCTAAAGCCGCTAAAGCTGCTCAGTAATCGTTGTTAAGTTTTGCCGACACATATTACTAGTAGTGTGTGTCGGCTTTTTATTGTTCGGGGGAACTTTTGAATCTAGCAAGTGCGCTAATACGACAAGTTATCAATACACAGGACTTCGAGACTTGGAGCTACCTGCGTAAAGAATACTTGCCCGTAGAATATCATGTGCTTTATAAGCTCATTGATAAGCATTGCGAGAATTTTCATTCGCTTCCTTCGTTCGATAACCTCAAGCTAGGCATTCGAGATCGTCAGACACAAGAAAAGGTGTTTGCAATCGAAAGTGTAGATGTTGACATTGACGCTGACATTCTACTAGAGTATCTTAAAAATGAGTATACTCAGAAAGAGATACTTAACTCGCTTGAGACTTATATTGATGAGTCTGTTCTGTTCGCAGATGCAGACGAATCAGTAGGTGCTCTCCATCAGATCGTCCTTGACATTGAAGATAAGGTCGATCTAACGGAACCTTCCGAGAATATGCAACGCATACGTTTGTTTGAGCCAGAAGAAGAGATTGGAAAGTACATCGGTTTAGGTCTTAATGATGAGTACGACCACGAAATCAAGTTCTCCCCCCGAGACTTGGTTCTCGTTGGTGGTCGCCGAGGTGCTGGTAAGTCTCTAACTTGTGCTAACATTGCTAATAACGTCTACAACTCAGGACGTTCAGCTATCTATTTCACCATCGAAATGGACAGTCGATCAGTACTACAACGTATCTGTTCGATTGCTACTGGAGTGCCCTTCGCCCGATTACGTACTATGAATCTAAGTGTTACGGAATGGGAGAAAGTGGCTGGTTGGTGGGCTGCACGCTACCAACAAGGACAGGAACGGTTAAAAGAATACAAAGAACATCGAGACTTTGATAAGTTTCATGACAGCTTATGGACAACCTGCGAGCTTCTCCCGACTCAGCAGATTGACGTAGTGTATGATCCCTCATTAACTTTGGCGAAGATTCGCGCCGAGCTTGACAAAAAAGTCAAGAAGTTAAATGTCGGTGTTATTATTGTAGACTATATAAACCAAGTAAAGCGTTCCAACGTCCCCTCACGAGGAGGGCAGTATGACTGGACAGAACAGATTGAGGTTAGTAAGGCGTTAAAAAGTATGGCACAGGAGTATGAATGCACTGTATTCTCTCCCTACCAAACAGACGCAACTGGTGAAGCTCGCTTTGCTAAAGGTATTCTTGATGCTGCCGATGCTGCTTACGCATTGGAAACCTGGGATCAAGAAGATAACTGCATGACATTTAATTGTGTCAAGATGCGAGCAGCCAGTATGCGTTCATTCTCTTCGGTTGTTGACTGGGAGACTCTAAAGATTGGCCCAGAGACTCAACAGACACCAAAAGAGAAAGAGGACTCATCGCATAAGACAAACGAAAGTATTGATGACCCTTTCTAAAAATAGTTCTTGACTCTCCTTTCATTTTTTAGTATAATATATATCTAAACTGTGAGGGGAGAGTTTTTTTATGTCAATTTCATTTGGTAATCTCAGGTACACTACATCTGGCCGTAAGCGCAAGCCGCTACCTAAAGCCCGTGGTTATACCCCAAAATTTCAACCATTAGAGCCAGTAGACACTTATCGTAGAGAGACACCAGAGTATAAGTCTGTATCTGACACTAATAGTATCTGTACTATGCCTGATAGGTCTTACACCAAGGGCTCCAAGTACACCATAGCACCTGCCTATAACAAAGGCGCGTATCAAGTAATTAGTCAAGAAAATATAAAGGATATTGGTCGGTGAATGTTCAGGAATTACTCGATAGTAAGAATATAAAGTACATGCCCAAAGGGGCTGACTTTGTCGTTCTATGCCTAAATCCAGAACATGCTGATAGAAGTCCTAGCATGAGAATCGATCAAGTTACAGGTATCTTTAATTGTTTTTCTTGTGAGTTCAAAGGTAATGTGTTTACTCACTTTGGTGAGAAGCCTAACCAGATGCAGCTACGCAGAGAGTTCTTAAAGAAGAAGATCAATGACAAAAGAGCAGAAAGTATCGGCTTAGATTTTCCTAAAGACTCTATGCCTTACCACGGTAACTGGAGAGATATTAAGGCAGAGACTTACAAGAAGTTCGAAGCATTCCAACATAGTGGTAAAGATTATATCTCTCGTATCAACTTTCCGATACGAGACAGAACAGGCAAGATAGTAGCCTTTCAAGGACGACATACTTCAATGGGCATGCCTAAGTATCTTAACACCCCCGCTGGTGCAAAGTTACCGTTATTCCCAGCATCAAAACCAATACAAGGTAGTATATTACTAGTAGAAGGTATATTCGATATGCTTAATCTACATGATAAGGGACTAACCAATGCAGTGTGTTGTTTCGGTGTAAAGAATGTAACAGAAGAAAGATTAAGTGTACTAGCTATGCAAGGTGTAGATAACATAGACATCTTTCTAGACAATGATGAGGCAGGACAGAATGCTGCCGAAAGAATTAAAGTAATGTGCGAGAAAGTTGATCTCACTAGCCGCGTAATCAAGTTCGGCAATAAAGAACAAGATGCAGGTGCACTAACAGAAACTCAAGTAATTAAATTAAAGAGTAAATTATATACATAGCAAAAAATAGTTCTTGACTTTTTGTCTCTATTAAGTTAAAATATAAAAATGGAGACAACTTATGATTAAAATTAAACACAAACCACACTCAAAAGAAGATTTTGTAAAAAATTGCATAGAGTACGATACCAGGACTAGAATAGCTGAGTACTATCAGTGTGCACCTAATACGATAACTTCGGTTTTAAAAAAACATTTTCCAGACATTTTAAACTATCCCTCTAAAATGTCTATAGGTACAAGGTTCTTAGCTCAGCAAGGCAAAAAAACTTGCACTAGCTGTAATCTTATAAAGGACTACACAGAATATCATATAGATAACCACACCACAGACGGTAGGGTTGGTAAATGCAAGGAATGCCGAAAAGAGGTAAGTGCAGAGTATTATCAGAATAATAAAGCTAAATTTTACGCTAATAGGGCAAAATATCGTGCTGCAAAACTTCAAAGGACTCCTAAATGGGCAAATACACTGTATATAGAAGAATTCTATTCTAGATGTCCTAAAGGGTATGAAGTAGATCACATAGTGCCTTTACAAGGGGAGAAAGTATGTGGGCTACACGTTTTAGAAAACCTACAGTATCTAACTGTATCAGAAAATAGAAGTAAATCAAACAAATACGAGGAAGAGTAAATGACTGGCACTCTAATAAAGCCAAAAGTAGCTATCGTGGAAACTAAACAAAGCAGAACTAATTTTAAACAAGAATTTGAACACGCGTTCGAGTTCGATCAATACCAGCTTTGTTCAGACCCTACAATTAAAAAGGTTCTGAAGAGAGACTGCGATATTCAAATAGACGTTGACGCTTACGACTGGATAATTCTCGTAGGGTCTGACGCACTCAAATACTTTACTAAGAACGGTTCTGTAACCGAGTATTCTGGTAAATCTGTAGACGGTAGGTACTTGCCAATCATTAATCCAGCTATGCTTGCATTTAAGCCAGAAGCTAAGAAAACCTGGGACAGCTCTAAAGATAACATCATTGCTTATATCGCAGGGGATATTGAAGAGGTTATAATTGACGAAAGTATTGCTTTTGGTATCCAAAGTACCGAAGAAGCAAATAGATTTATTCAGGCGGCGATTGATGCTCCTAAATCTTATATTGCTCTTGACTCGGAGACCACAGGACTATATCCCCGTGATGGTTATATGCTTGGTATATCCATAGCCTATGACAATAAGCGTGGAGCATACATTGATACCGAGTGTTTCGATGAACGAACAGAAGAGCTGCTACAAGAACTATTTAGTAAGAAAACTGTAGTATTTCACAATGCTAAGTTCGATATGGCGTTCTTTGAGTACCACTTTAACTTCAAGTTCCCTAGCTTTGAAGATACTATGCTTCTGCACTATCTCATTGATGAGAACCCGGGCACTCATGGTCTAAAGTCTCTAGCGATCCAGTATACGCCTTATGGTGATTACGAGAAGCCAATGTACGATTGGATGGATAATTACAGGAAGGAGCGGGGTCTCAACAAAGATCAGTTCAGTTGGGGAATGATTCCATTCGACATTATGAAACTATACGCAGGTATGGATGCTTTGTGTACCTTCCTGCTTTACGAGAAATTTGTAAAAATTAAACAGAATCCAAAGCTAAAGTGGGTATATGATAATATTCTTATTCCTGGCTGTCGATTCTTGACTGATATTCAAGATAACGGTGTACCTTTCGACCGAACACGTTTGGAGTTCTCGCAAGAGGCTATGCAGACAGACATTGATAATGCTGTTACTGAAATGTACAAAAACCCTGCAATTAAAAAGTTTGAGGAAATAAATGGTAAGCCCTTTAACCCTAATAGTACTATGCAGCTTCGTAAGCTCATGTTTGATTTTTTGGGTTTATCGCCCACTGGTAAAAAGACTGGTACTGGTGCGGACTCCACAGACGCTGAAGTACTTAAAGAACTATCCGAACAGTCCGAGATTCCTGCACTTATCCTTGATATTCGACAAAAAGGCAAGATCAAGAATACCTATCTCGATAAGATTATACCTCAGTTGGATCGCGACTCTCGACTTCGTACTGGTTTCAATCTTCACAGTACAACTAGTGGTCGGTTATCATCTAGTGGCAAGTTGAACATGCAGCAGCTTCCACGTGATAATCCTACTGTAAAGGGTTGTATCAAAGCTGCTCCAGGACATAAGATTGTAGCGATGGACTTAACAACAGCAGAGGTATATGTAGCTGCTGTACTCGCAAAAGATACTGCTCTTATAGAAGTTTTCCGTACAGGTGGTAACTTCCACAGTGCGATCGCTCACAAAGTATTTAGACTACCTTGCGAAGTAGATCAAGTGGCAGAACTGTACCCTATGCAACGCCAGGCTGCAAAAGCAGTAACCTTTGGTATTATGTACGGTGCTGGTGCCAACAAGATCAGTGAGCAGGTAACAAAAGATAGTGGCAAACCTTTTAGCCGCAATGATGCACAAGAAGTTATTAACGACTATTTTAAAGAGTTCCACAAGCTAAAAGCGTGGATTGAAGACAACCAAAAGTTTATCCAGCAGAATGGATTTATTTATAGCTTCTTCGGAAGAAAGCGGAGATTACCAAATGTCCACTCGACTGACAAAGGTATACAGAGTCATAGCGTTAGGTCTGGTCTTAATTTTCTGGTGCAGTCTGCTGCTTCTGATATTAACCTCTTAGGTGCAATCGACATGGAAGCACATATTAAAGCGAAGAAGATGAAGGCACGTATATTTGCTCTAGTACACGACTCCATCCTCGCAGAAGTACCAGACGAAGAAGTAGAAGATTACACAGCAGCATTACAACATTACATTCAGTTAGACAGGGGTTTAAGTATCCCAGGTGCCCCCGTAGGATGCGACTTTGAGATTGGCGATGACTACTCAATGGGCAAGTTTGAGAAATTATATGGAATCATTACTTAAAAATATTTATAGAATAGACTTGGATACGACAGGATTGTGCAATAAAACTTGTACATTCTGTCCTCGAACTAATATCAGCTACCCTAATGTAAATGAGCATATGAGCTTAGAAACCTTGCAGATAGTGATAGACGAGATGAAGTCTTTCCACTTTACTGGTTGGGTAGAGCTTGCAGGTCGTGGAGAGCCAGTACTCTATAAACACTTTGCCAAAGCAGTAGAGTTACTAACACAGGAAGGCAGGACTTGGAAACTGCGAGTCACTACGAATGGGTATAAGATTGATACACATTGGAAGAAGTCTTTTTCAAAGATAGACCATCTCATTTTGAATACGTACACGGATGAGGCGGAGTTTAAGTCAAGACTAGTAAAGTATCAATATTTGCACGGTACTGATAAGAAGGTAGAGCATTACTTCAAGCCAGATGGGTTGAGTATACAAGAAATAAATAACTTACCTCCTATAGAAGATACATTACACCCCGGTAAGTATTTTAATTATGTATTCAATAACCGAGCGGGTTGGTTTAATGATAATACAGTTGATACACCTTGTTGGCATCCAATGCGACAAATCTTTATTGACTGGAAAGGTAACTATCAGATGTGTTGTAACGATTGGAAGTACCAGATTATTATAGGTAATATCCATGAAAGAAGTATGGTTGATATGTACCTGAATGATCCGAAGCTAAATAGAATACGTTGGAGTCTACTAAATAAAAGACGCAGTGATATTCTACCCTGCTCTAGATGTGACGATTCCCAAGGCGGCAGTAAAAATACAGTTAAAACCATAGAAAAATTTAGGCAGTCTAACGAATATAAGTTCCATGTAGCTAAGATTGCAGGTGGCGAAGGGGCTAAGTTTAGAAAGGAGTTGTTAGGTGGTGATCTCATTCCGGTCTATCAAGAAGATTGAGTGGCCAGTATATGCCCTACCTTCTAGTAATTGGGAGTTGGCAGATGGTTTACTTTTTCTAGACGGTCAGTTACTAGATGATAAAAACGTAAAGGAAAGGACTTTAGGGCTGCGAAGATTGAAAACACCCTTACAAGGTTTGATGCCTTTACGTAAACAGATTGATACAATTACTGCTTTACTCAAACAAAGTACTAATTGCTTCATAGACTCGTTAGGTAGACCTTTTATCTACGAGAAAACTACAATGTGCGAACTAAAGTATTATAAGATATTGAGAGTTGATCGAAAAGATACCGCATCATTGTTATGGGTAAAAGGTGTTAGTTTTCCTTTTACTATACCGCGCCCACCAGAAGATGGAATGCTCTGGGCGGGTGTTTTACACTTTCACGGACTTCCGTGGATACTATACGAGTATGCAGAGACTAAACTCAAAGACACTCGAAGAAAGGTATAAGGATAATCATGGCAAAAAGAAGTAGGACTCTCGCAGGAGCAAGCCTAGTCTTAACAGAAGTAGAGCCACTAACTAGAAATCAAGTAAAAGCATTTGATTCTACTAAGCATCTAATTCTGCATGGATTAGCGGGAACAGGCAAGACGTTTATATCATCTTACCTCGCTTTTGACGATATGGCAAAAGGAGCGTTCGAAAAGCTTGTAATTATTCGTAGCGCAGTACCAACAAGAGACATAGGGTTTTTACCTGGAACAGAGAAAGAGAAGTCCTCTGTTTATGAAGAGCCTTACAAAGATATAGCTAATGAGATTTTTGGCAGAGGAGATGCTTATGGCATTCTAAAGCAAAAAAGCTTAGTGGAGTTTATGACTACTTCGTTTATCCGAGGTATTACACTGAAACATGCTGTCATTCTTATTGACGAATGTCAGAATATGTCTTTTCATGAACTAGACTCAATTATAACCAGAATAGGTCAAGGTTGTAGGGTTATCTTTTGTGGCGACTTTAGGCAGGCTGATCTTAAACAAAACGGTATGCAAGACTTTATGAAAATACTTAAACGTATGGGCGACTTCGATTTTATCGAGTTTGAAGTAGAGGATATTGTACGCTCCGAGTTCGTTAAGAACTATATTATCGCTAAGAATGAATTAAACCTATGAAAGCAGTGATTAGTAACAGGATTTATCTAGAATGCACGAAAGAGTATAGGGAAGTTATAAATAAAGAACTAACATATACTATTCCAGGCTTCAACGCACATGAGCCACCTCAGGTAATTAAGAATATGTCGCGTATTAGAGAAAATCTTGTTACTATTCCTGTAGGAAGGTTGGACTTAATACCAGACGACTACGAAATAGTCGATAAGCGTATTGAGGTGCCAGTTGACTTTCCAGAGTTTAGGTTCCCTTTACGAGAAAGCCAGCAAGCGGTTTATGACCAAATTGATAGCAGTGCTATTATTAACGCATGGGTCAGTTGGGGAAAGACTTTTACAGGATTAGCCATAGCAGCAAAACTTGGTCAAAAAACACTTGTGATTACCCATACTGTACCACTGCGTAATCAGTGGGCAAAGGAAGTACAGAAAGTCTTTGGAATTGAGGCTGGCATCATAGGCAGTGGTAGATTTGAACTTGACGCTCCTATCGTTATTGGCAATACTCAGAGTTTATACCGCAATATTGAGAAGATAAAACGAGAGTTTGGAACCATCATACTAGATGAAATGCACCACGTATCTAGTCCGACCTTTTCTAAGATTTTAGATACAAATTACTGTAAATATAAGATAGGATTATCAGGCACTATAGAAAGAAAAGATGGTAAACATGTTGTGTTTAGAGACTACTTTGGCCCGAAGCTGTTTCAGCCACCTAAAGAGAACTATATGGTACCTACTATCGAGATACTTAGTTCTGATATAAGATTTATGGATGGTGCCAGCATACCGTGGGCGAATAGAATCAACCATCTGTCCAATAACAGCGACTATCGCCATACTATTGCCATGTTGGCAGCGGCCTACGCCGCAAAAGGGCATAAGGTGTTAGTGGTGTCTGATCGAGTCGCGTTTTTAAAAAGCTGCGCCGAACTGACTGGTGATAAAGCGGTTTGTGTTACGGGTGAGGTATCTCATGAGGACAGAGAAAAACTAGTAGATGAGATATTGTATGGAGATAAAAACGTACTTTACGGAACACAAGCAATTTTTAGTGAGGGTATCAGCGTAAATACGCTTAGCTGCCTTATACTGGGCACTCCTATTAATAATGAACCCTTGCTTACTCAGCTTATTGGCCGTGTTATACGTAAGCAAGAAGGGAAGCGTGACCCAGTAATAATTGACATACATTTAAAAGGTAAAACAGCTCAAAGACAGGCGTCAAATAGAATGGGCTATTATATGAAACAGGGGTATAAAATTAAACAAATATGAATAGACCACAATTCACTTTCGAGGACTTAATACACCCTCTAACAGACGCAGCTTTTCAAAGTACTGTAAAAGACAAAAAGCCTATGGTATTTAGAGCTAACTCGTTTAAAACAAATTTCTTTGGAGACATTACTAGCTGGGATGATATTTCCAAATACATAGCTAATGACAGAGCCGTAGCGGGGTTACAAGTAATTAAACCTGACGGCAGTAAATTATGTATGGAAAAAGATAACTTACGCCGAGTAGATAAGCCTGCGTGGACTGGAGAAGTCTGGTACGAAAAGAAATACGTATCTGATATATGGAAACGAGGCGGCAGTATGATACTTACGAAAGCTTCTATGTTTAGCCCCAACATTTCCGCTATTGCTCATTGCCTAGAACAACGCTATAAGAACACTGCAGCAGATGCACACTTCTACTGCTCTCCAAAAAAGAATGCAGTATCGTTTGAGTGCCATGCAGATGCAGATGATAATTTTTTAGTGCACGCAATTGGTTCGGTACATTGGAAAGTATATAACGTACATGCGCGTAGCGAGAAGATGGAAAACGGTAAAAAACGCTTTACTAGTAGAATGGTAATGACACCAGAGGAGGAAGCTAAGCACGTACCCATAATTGACACGGTATTAACAGTAGGCGACTTATTATACATTCCTGCAGGCATGTTCCATAAAGCTGTACCAGATTCTGCACGAGTATCAATCTCAGTACCCCTATCTGAGTTTAGTAATAATAAGCCGATAGACAGAGATTACTATGACTTTACGAAAAATAATTCTTGACAAATGCTGGATAGTTTGATATAATATGCTCTTATATAATTGGAAGAAGATATTCGAGACAACGGAAGGAAATGCTTCTGATTGTGTTCTTATTTTTAAAATGCTGACAATGGGTCTAATCCCTAAGAACAGATATGATAGAATATATAAATTCTATATGAAGGACTACAAAGGTGAATCATTTCTCGCACACCCCGAAGTTCTTGTTTACAACTTATATAAATATACCAATATCGAGGTAGGTCAATACCTTGCTCTAGCATCAATGAGATCTTTAGCAGACTACTTAGCAACTGGTAACACAGCCCTAGACCTGTTTCATAATAATATAGACAGGTCATTATTTGAAAACAATAGACTACTAACTATAGAAAACGATATAATGACTTTTCTATACGAAGAAGTCCCAACGGAGAAACACTAATGGCTTTAACATTCGCAAAATCAAAGGGCGCTGCCCAAAAATCATCTATCTCTTCTTTCGCTTACCGCGATGGTGACAACTCAGTACGACTAGTTGGCGATGTACTCGCTCGTTATGTATACTGGATTGAAGGCAAAAACGGTAAGAACATTCCTTTCGAGTGTTTGTCGTTCGACCGTAACGAAGAGCGTTTCAATAACAAAGAAAAAGATTGGGTTCGTGAATACTACCCCGATCTGAAGTGTGGCTGGAGCTATGCGATGCAGTGCATCGACGGTGGCGAAGTCAAAGTAATCAACCTAAAGAAGAAACTGTTTGAACAGATCATGACAGCAGCAGAAGATCTCGGTGATCCAACCGATAACCAAACTGGCTGGGATGTTAAGTTTAAGCGTACCAAGACTGGCCCACTCGCCTACAATGTCGAGTATCAGTTGCAGGTATTGAAATGTAAGCCACGTCCTCTTGACGAGACTGAGCTTGCACTTGTAGAAGGTCTGAAGTCTATGGATGACGTTATGGCTCGTCCTACCCCAGACGCACAAAAAACTTTGCTTGACGAAATCCGTGAAGCTGGTGCAGAAGAAATTGATGAGTCACTGGAAGACGAGTTTAAAATCGGATGATTTTATTTACGGCAGACTGGCACATCAAGCTAGGTCAAAAGAACGTACCACGAGAGTGGGCACTAAATCGCTACAAGCTGTTCTTTGAACAGCTTTATGCCCTTGAAGAACAGTGCAGTATGCACATTATTGGAGGAGATTTATTTGACCGTCTGCCTAGTATGGAAGAACTGGAACTTTACTTTTCGTTTATTCGGAAAGTAAAGATTCCAACAATAATCTATGACGGTAATCACGAAGCTACTAAGAAAAATAAGACTTTCTTTACACAATTAAAGCAAGTCTCAAGGGACATCAATCCCCTAATAAATATAGTAGATATATCGTATATTGATAAAGACTTAGGTTATGGTATTCTGCCATATGCAGACTTACATAGAAAAGATATTATAGATCATTTTGACAAAACAAAACCTCTGTTTACTCATGTTCGTGGAGAGATTCCACCACACGTAAAGCCTGAGATTGATTTAGACTTACTAGAAGATTTCCCTGTAGTATTTGCAGGCGATCTACATGCTCACAGTAATACACAACGTAACATTGTATACCCAGGCTCACCAATGACTACTTCTTTTCATAGGAATGTAGTTGAAACTGGTTATTTACTTATTAATGATGAAGATTGGAGTTGGTTCTGGGAACGCTTTGAGCTGCCTCAGTTAATTCGTAAGACTGTCACTGACCCAAATGATATGATAAGTACTAAATACCACCATACAATTTACGAGATAGAAGGTGATATTCAAGAGTTAGCAGGTATCAAGAATACAGACCTCTTAGATAAGAAAGTAGTAAAAAGATCCTCAGAAACAGCACTTGTTATAGATAAAGATATGACCGTAGAGGAGGAGTTAGTTGAGTATCTAACTTATATCCTAGAAATAAATGAAGAACGAATACCTGATATTATAGGACTTTTTAATGATTACGCTTCAAAAGTTGAAATGGAGTAACTGCTTCAGCTACGGTGCAGATAACGAGTTAGACCTCTCAGATAATACTGTAACACAGATAATCGGTACAAACGGTATGGGTAAGTCTTCCATACCGTTAATTATCGAAGAGGCTTTATATAATAAAAACTCAAAAGGCATCAAGAAAGCAGACATACCAAACAGGTATGTAGATAATGGATACAGTATTAGCTTATCCTTTAAGAAAGACTCGAATAGTTATGAAGTTATAATTAATCGAAAAACTAACATCAAGATACAATTATTACATAACGGAGAAGATATTAGTAGTCATACGGCTACAAACACCTATAAGAGTCTCCAGGAAATTATTGGTATTGATTTTAAGACATTTACTCAGCTTGTTTACCAGAATACAAATACTAGCTTACAGTTTCTAACTGCAACAGACACAAACAGAAAAAAGTTTCTGATCGATTTGTTACACTTAGAAAACTATGTACAGTTGTTTGATTTGTTCAAAGACGCGGCTAAGAGTAGTGTAGCTAATTTGACCGCATTCGAAGCAAAGATGGCTACAATAGAAAAATGGTTACAAGATAATAAATTGAGTGATACTACCATACTACCACTCGAAGAAATAGAAATTAACACGGAAGAAGATGAGAAAGAGTTACGTTCTCTACAACTGAAAAATCAAAATATCTCAGAAATAAATAAAAAGATTTTTCAGAATAATCAATATAAGGATATGTTGAGTAAGATAGATTTGACCTCAGTGCAAAGTATTACAGCTACAGAGAAGCTGTCTTACGATAAACTGCAAGGAGAGATGGGAGGTCTTAAACAAATCGCAGCGGGGTCAAAGCAAGCCATCGAGAAGATGATGAAGCTAGGAACACACTGCCATACTTGTGAGCAATCTATCGACCAAGATCGTATGCAAGAGCTAGTCAATGCAGAGCAAAGTAAGATAGACGATGCACGACTACGAGCTGCGGAGATCAAAGAGCAGATTGATATAATTATGGAAAATAATACTCAATTTGATAAGAAAGTAAAGATGCAGAAAGAATGGGAAGATTTATACAGAAGTATTGACTCTACTATACCTGCCGAACGTTTGTCAGGTTCTTCTATTGAAGAAAGAATAGCAGAGTTATTATCGCGTATTGAGGAAGCCAAATCAAAGCTGAACGCTACTGCAAAAGAAAACGAACGTAGAACTAAAAGGAACACACGAATTCAAGTGATTCAGGAGCAGACGGATAGCTTCTTGCAAGATTTGAACAAGTGTAAAGAATTATTCAATGACGAGCAGAAGATTGCCTCGAACTTGGAAGTATTGAAGAAGTCTTTTAGTACGAATGGCCTGTTGGCATATAAGATAGAAAATCTAGTTAAAGAACTAGAAGAACTAACAAATATATACCTTGCAGAACTTTCGGATGGTCGTTTCACACTTGAGTTTGTTGTTTCAAACGATAAACTGAATGTGCAGATTACAGACAATGGAAACATAGTTGATATTCTAGCACTTTCAAGTGGTGAATTAGCACGTGTAAATACAGCTACACTTATTGCGATTCGTAAGTTGATGAGTAGTATCTCTAAGTCTCAAATCAACATACTGTTCCTCGATGAAGTAGTAAACGTATTGGACGATACCGGCAGAGAGAAGTTAGTAGAAGTACTGTTAGGTGAAAAAGGTCTGAATACTTATATAGTTAGCCACGGTTGGACACACCCGCTACTTGAGAAAGTAGAAGTGGTCAAAGCTGGCAATGTAAGCAAACTGGAGAAGTAGTGCGTAGACGACAAATTGCACAACAAAGACAACAATTATCTGCGAGGCGTAGAATTGCGTTTCATCATTTAGATACAGAACAGCTATTAGCTAAGCCGGAGAAATCCGAAGAGGACAAAGAGTCAGAGTATGGTAGATTCGAGAGCGAAGGGAGCGAGAGGAGAGTATCTAATTAGGGATATGCTTAGAGAAACTACAGGACATAAGTTTGAGAGAGTGCCCGCTTCGGGCGCTCTTGAATACTTAAAAGGTGATTTGTACGTACCACATGCAAAAAACCGGTTCTGTATTGAAGTTAAAAACTATGCAGAGTCGCCGTTAAATGATTCAATCTTTACAGCTCAGAAAACAAACAACTTAATACGTTGGTGGAAGAAAGTAGTAGCACAAGCAAAAGGCGGTAACCAGGAGCCTTTATTGTTTTTCAAATATAACCGGTCAAAACCATTTGTAGTAACTGCAGTACAGCCAGAAAATGTAGATTATATGTATATAAACTGGCTAGATTGTTACGTAGCACTAGCTGCAGATTGGTTAGCACAAGAGAAGGTAGAATTTCTAGATGGCGTTTAATTTTACAGATAAGCTAAGCATAGAAAAACCAAACACCACACTAATAGTAGATGCCTTAAACTTGGCATTCCGATGGAAGCATCAAGGTCGTACAGACTTTAGATATGACTTCCAAAGAACAGTACAAAGTTTAGGCCAGTCATATGGCTGCAACAATATTATTATTACGGCAGATTGGGGATCTTCCACATATAGAAAGAATATATGTGAAGACTATAAGCAAAATAGAAAAGACAAGTTCGCAGAGCAGACAGAAGCGGACAAGATAGCATTTGAAGAGTTCTTCGAGGAGTTTGAAGAATCACTGAATGTACTAGCGGAAGATTACTTAGTTCTTCGATATAAAGGTGTAGAGGCAGACGATATTGCAGCGCACCTAGTAAAAGATAAAGATATTTATGGTTTAGATCATATTTGGCTTATATCAAGTGACCGAGATTGGGACTTGCTTATACAAGACAAAGTATCACGATTCTCTTATGTTACACGAAAAGAAGTAACCTTAGATAACTGGAGTGAGCATTATGATGTATCTCCTGAACAGTATATATCTTTAAAGTGTCTAACAGGCGATAAAGGTGATAATGTAGCAGGTATTCCAGGCATAGGGCCAAAGAGAGCAGAGCAACTTATTCATGAGTATGGCGATGCAATGGACATTTATAACATATTACCTATCAGCAGTAAGTATAAATATATACAAGCTCTGAATGAAAATGCAGAAACCTTGCTAGTAAACTATGAGTTGATGGATTTAATAAGTTATTGCGATGATGCAATTGGTGCCGATAATGTGGCAGATATAGGGCGGAGAATGAATGAATATAAAGATTGATTACAAAAGAGATAACTACTTGTCAGAGTTTAGTCACAAGACTCTACGGGATAGATATTTAGTTGGAGACGAAAAATCTCCTCAAGACGCCTTTGCTCGTGCAGCTATGGCTTTTGCGGATGACGAAGCACACGCACAAAGGTTATACGACTATGTTAGTAAATTATGGTTTATGTTTAGTACTCCAATACTTTCTAACGGTGGTACTAATCGCGGCCTTCCCATTAGCTGCTTTCTTAACTATGTGGAAGATTCAAGGTCAGGCATTACAGATCATTATACTGAAAATGCTTTCCTTTCTAGTGTTGGTGGCGGTATTGGTGGATGTTGGAATGACATTCGTTCCGTAGGTAGTAAAACCTCAGCGGGGTCAGAGAGTACTGGAGTAATCCCCTTTCTGAAAGTGGTCGATGCAGAGATGCTTGCATTCTCCCAAGGCGTAACACGACGAGGTAGTTATGCAGCGTATTTGGACGTATCTCATCCAGAAATCGAAGAGTTCTTGGATATACGTAAGCCGACTGGTGGAGATATTAACCGTAAGTCTACTAATCTACATCATGGAGTTGTTGTCTCTGACAAATTTATGGAATTGATCGAGCAAGCAACACTTACTGAAGGTTTTGATGATTCTTGGCCGTTGATTGACCCACATAGTGGTAGAGTTACAAAAACTGTATCAGCTAAAACTATTTGGGTAAAGTTGATTCAGAATCGTGTTGAAACGGGCGAACCTTACATTATGTTTGGTGACACTGTACAGGCAGGATTGCCACAATGCCAAAAAGATTTAGGGCTACAAGTACACCACTCAAATCTATGTAGTGAAATTACGCTTGCAACGGATAAGGATCGTACAGCAGTATGTTGTTTATCTAGTGTAAATTTGGAAGAGTATGACGAGTGGAGTAATAACGAGAAGTTTATTCCTGATTTAGTACGTATGTTAGATAACGTATTAGCTCACTTTATTCGTAATGCTCCAAACGAGTTAGAACGTGCACGATTTAGTGCCGAACGAGAAAGAAGTATTGGATTAGGAGCAATGGGATTTCATGCGTATCTTCAAAGACACAATATATCATTTGAAAGTGCAATTGCAAAAAGCAGAAATATGTCTATCTTCAAGCATATCAAAAATGAAGCAGTCAGAGCTAGCAAAGAACTGGCTATACAAAGAGGTGAAGCACCGGATGCTACAGGTACTGGAATGCGTAATTGTCATTTGTTGGCTATTGCTCCTAATGCCAGTAGCAGCATTATTTGCGGTAACACTAGTCCTAGTATCGAGCCTTACAGAGCTAACGCTTATACTCAAAAAACAAAGTCAGGATCGAGTCTAATGAAGAATGAGTATCTTGAGCATATTCTTCAGGAGTTAGATCAGGATACAGACGATGTATGGAAAAGCATTGTAACAAAGGGCGGTAGTGTACAACATCTAGACTTCCTTGATGATTGGACGAAAGATGTGTTTAAGACGGCAGTAGAGATTGATCAGCGTTGGGTTATTGATATGGCAGCAGACCGTCAGAAAGAGATCTGCCAAAGCCAGTCGCTAAACGTATTCTTTCCTGCGAATGTGTCAAAGCAAGAACTTCATGCTGTACATATGATGGCATGGAAAAAGAAAGTAAAAACGCTATACTATTTGCGTAGTGAAGCATTAAAACGAGCTGAGACAGTTTCTGACGAAGCCTTAAGACAGTATATGTTTGATAGCATAGACGAGAACGCCTGCGTTGCGTGTGAGGGATAACAATGAGTAACTTACTAGAAGAAAGAGAGTATTACAAGCCGTTCAACTACCCGTGGGCATTTGAGCATTATAAGAGCCAGCAGCATATGCACTGGCTTCCAGACGAAGTAAACCTTGCAGACGACCTGAAAGATTTTCGTGAGAACCTGGGAGAAGGAAACAAGAAGCTATTATCTAACATCTTTCGTTTCTTTACGCAGGCAGATGTTGATGTATGTTGTGGATATGCGAAGCACTATCTTCCTACATTTAAGCAGCCAGAAGTACGCATGATGCTTTCTGCTTTCGCTGCGATGGAAGCTGTGCATCAAGAAGCATACTCTCTATTACTTGAAACACTTGGGTATGGAGATAATGAGTACCAAGAGTTCATGAAGCATAAAGCGATGATGGACAAACACGAACACCTTAGTAACTTTGGAATGGGTACTAAGATGGACATTGCTAAAACAATGGCGATTTACTCCGGCTTCACAGAAGGGGTACAACTATTCAGTAGCTTTGCAATTCTATTGAATTTTCCACGACATAACCTTATGAAAGGCATGGGGCAGATTGTAACTTGGTCTGTTCGAGACGAGAGTCTACATGTTGAAGGTATGTCACAATTATTTCGCACTTTTATTCAAGAGAACCCAGAATTATGGAATGATGATCTAAAGTATGAAATTTATTGCGCGGCGGAACGCTCGGTAGAGCTGGAAGATGCGTTTATTGACCTGTGTTTTGAAGGCGCAGATGTGCCAGACTTAACACCTGAAGATGTGAAGCTATATATTCGTTATATCGCGGATCGAAGACTATTAGGGCTAGGCATGAAGAAGATTTTTGGTAGTGAGAAAAATCCTTTGGACTGGCTAGACTATATGTTAAACGGCGTAGAGCACGCAAACTTTTTTGAAAACAGAGCCACCGAATACTCAAGAGCGAGTACAACTGGTAATTGGCAAGATATATTTAAATAAGGAATATAAAAATGGCAGAATTTGAAAAGCAATTAGTAACTATTGATGAAGTAGAGTATTACTACGAAGATTTACCGCAGGGCGTACAACACGCACTAATGCAGATTGGTTATACTCGTAACATGGTAGAAGAGTCTCAATTGAATGCACAAAAGTACGAGATGATGCAAGTCGGGTATGTACAAATGCTGAAAGATGAGATGGAAAAGTTTAAAGCAGGAGAGTAACAAAAAAAGCCCCTTAATTGGGGCTTTTTATTAACCAAAGAAACGTAATATAGGAAAAGGCTCCATACCAAAAAATAAGATACCTATACCATTTATAATAATAATCTTAACGGCTATACCAAAAATCAGTAGTTTAAGCATAAATTTAAAGGTCAGAGGCTCTTTTCCAGTTATCACCTTCCAAATAGGCCAATCCCATTTGCCGTTCTTTATAAACATTGCAATACTTTATCGTTGTATTCTGGGTGTATAGAGTCAAGTCTAAAATCTTCTCTGTGTTTAGATACATAGTCATAAAACTTAACCGCTGTACCTATATTATATTTAGCTCGGGCTTCTTCAATATCTAGCTCAATAATCTCTAAAGGATTAATCTCAAAGAAAGATCTATCAGCAGCTCTGGCTAGTTTGTAAGCTTCTCTCAGAACTCTAAAAGGCTCTATGCTTTTATGATCCCAGGCCACTCTACTTGCCATAACATAAGATAGATATTTAGGGCCTACATGCCCACCAATCATAACCGAGGTAACAGCTTGAATACAGGCCTCTCCCAGTCGAGATGTATCATATCGAAACATAATATGTTGAAAGTCATGAGCTAGAAATACGTGACGAGCGATATTCCCTCGTATATCTTGTATAGCTGTTGGAAGTTCTGGTTCTTCAAACCTTTTATCCCACAACTCTTGAAAAGACCATTGTTTGATTAAATAGTTATAATGACCCCCAACCGTATTAGGGGCAAAGGATTCCATAGTTTGCTGGTTAGTAATAACTGGGATAATATTATTTAACTGAAACTCTTTTGTTTTATCCTTCCTTCCCCACATGATATCTCTACCTCTAGGCGTTGCTCTAAAGGTACGTAGCGTTTTAATGTTAGAAGGAAACTCCATTTGAGTATTCATATCTCTTGCAATAGAGGCTGCAGCTATAACATCACTGCTATCTTTATCTTCTGCTTTTAGCCACATGGCTTTTGTAAGTTTAGCTATCTTTATGGGATTCCACATTATATATCTCCTTATTTGTATAAGCGCATAATTCGTACACGCTTAGTACCCTTATTTGTTAGTACTTTTGACTCGGACGTTATTTTATATATTTCAAAACGTCTTAATACATTGTCTCCGCTATTAATTTCACCAAATGCAGCAATAAAGCATTCTGTACCTACTCTGTTAATTTGTATATCGGCACCCGGTTCCACAGTTATACTTTCTTTAGTGTAAGCCTCGAACTGGCCATTTAATATAGAACAACAAAACAACTCGGCATTATCTGACAAAGCTGTAATTGTCGCCTTACGCGAAGCAAGAACCCAGTTATATGTAGGGTTTGTCCAGTCAGGCAGATAAAAATCAGCATCTAATACGGTCTTAGTTACTTTATTCGCTTCAAAATCTTTCACAGTAGTAGCATAAGGTGAATCGCTTAACTCAATAAAAGTATCTATCTCACTCTCTGTAAAATCTCCTGCATCCCACTCCCAACACACCTGCCAAGACCCAGCTACAAAAGCATTTAGGTTACGATTTTCGAGTAAAAAAGAGTAGTCTGGGTGACGCACAGGGGTACCATTATGATGTATACTATCAAGCAAGTCCTGTCTCTGGATATATTGACCAGTACGAATATTTTGAGCAAAAGTTACGTTTAAGTCACCGTAACAGCCTGGCCAATAGAATATAATAGTAGTTTCTATCATTACAGCTCCTCAGGTATTACTGGAGGCAGATCCGTAAGCTGTGACTCATCGCCCTCATATGTTAATATTATATCTTCTTCCATTGCTCCCTCCTTATTTCTTTAGGTCTACTAAACCTTTGCGAAGTTTACCCACTCGAATGCGGGTTTTGTTTGCTAATTTTAAAA
>Ga0102865_1000123_pt1 | contig 22984 bp, 20 predicted proteins | sample Colrivmet1449C02_FD_78440 | JGI IMG/M metagenome (GOLD analysis project Ga0102865, IMG submission 78440) | Estuarine microbial communities from the Columbia River estuary - metaG 1449C-02 | ecosystem: Environmental > Aquatic > Marine > Intertidal zone > Estuary | place: USA: Columbia River...
TAAAACCGCACCGACCAGATACCGGGTATGGTTATATTCAATTTGACGAAAAAGAAGTAAGCTCAGGTGTAAATAAGGTTAGAACCTTTACGGAAAAACCTCCAATGGAGCTAGCTGAAAAGTTTCTAGAAAGTGGAGATTTTCTTTGGAATAGCGGAATGTTTGTTTGGAGTATACCGTCTATTTTAAAAGCACTCAATGAACATTTACCGGAGATGAATTTAACTTTTTCGGAAGGTAAAGGCGCTTATAACACGGCAATAGAAGCGGAACATATTCAACGAATATATACCGAGATAAGTAGCATTTCTATTGATAACGGTCTTTTAGAAAAGGCAGATAATGTATATGTGCTACCTTCGGATTTTGGCTGGAGCGATCTGGGAACCTGGAAAAGTGTTCATGAAAAAATAGCTACTGGGGAAACAAATACCGTACTAAATGCAACATTGCATGCTTCTAATTCTTCGAACAACTTGGTTATCAGCGATAGTAAAAAATTAATCGTTATTAACGACCTAGACGGCTATTTTGTGATAGATACCGCCGATGCTTTGCTCATTTGTAAGTCAGATCAAGAGCAAGAAGTTAAGAAAATATCTACCGACATTAAGAAAAAATACGGAGGAAAATATAGTTAACATGATTAAATACGCCTACTTACTTGTATTGATTATGGTCTCGTCATATTCTAATAGCTCTGAGCTGGCGTACCGCAATAACGAAATAGTCAATCCCAAGGCGTTGCAACCTTTTTTTGAGGCTTTAAAGTCTTTGGAAATGCAGAAAACCAAAACTGTTTCTATTATTCATATTGGCGATTCACATATTCAGGCTGATTTTATGACCAGTGTCGTTCGCAAAAAAATGCAAGATTGTTTTGGGAATGCAGGTAGAGGTTTTGTTTTTCCTTACAGAATAGCCCAAACAAATGGAGCGTTTGATATTGGTTTTAGTTATGAGGGTGTCTGGCGTCATTGCGACCTTTTACACAGTAGCAATTGCGATGTAGGTATGTCAGGATATACTCTTTTTGCTTCGGGTAACGCTAAGTTTACCATTGACGCAGCAAAAAAAGAAGACAATTACGCAGCATTTACTAAGTTGACTTTTTTAACCAATAAGGGTAGCTTCAGACCTACGGAATTTTCAAGTCATTATTCTCAAATCGAAGGAAATCGCAACGTAATTTATTTTGACCAAGCGCAAGATAGCCTTCAATTTGCTCCCGTTCCAGAAAACGGAGACCTTCCAGATTTACAAGGAATCATTTTAGAAAACGAAAATCCTGGTATTCTTTACCACGCTATTGGCATAAATGGCAGTACGCTGGCTCAGTATTTAAATTGCCAAAATTTTGAGAAGCAAGCGGCCGATCTTAACCCGAGTTTGGTTATTGTAAGCTTTGGAACAAATGACGGGTACAGAACAAGTAATGGGTTTTGCGTGTCTTGCATAAAAGAAAATTATGAAGCTACAATTGCTAAAATAAGAAGCCATAATCCCACTACTTCGATACTGTTAACAACTCCATCAGATCATTTCTATCAAAAACAGGATAACCCAAATGCTAAAAAAATTGTGGATGTGCTTTTGGAACTTGCCAAAGAAACAAATGTAGCGGTTTGGAATTGGTATGAAATAATGGGGGGAAGTAATTCCATTTTAAAATGGAAAAATGAGGGACTTGCACGCGGAGATCTTATTCATTTTACGAAGGAAGGATACGCAATACAAGGAGAATTATTATACGAGGCTCTTATCCATCAATATCTAAACTAACATGCTAAGGGTAGAAGATATTTTATCGTATTCTGCTAAGAACCCTTTGTTATTTAACCAGTATGTCTTCCTGTTTTTATTTACCATCATGTTTGCGGGGTTTACCTTGCTGCACAAGCAGGTAAGAGCGCGTAACTTTTACTTATTACTCTTTAGTTTATTTTTCTATTACAAATGCAGTGGATGGTACTTTTTATTGCTTTTGTTTAGCACATTATTAGACTATGGTTGCGGATTTGGCATCTACATAGTGAAAGAAAAATGGCAAAAAAAGCTTTTTCTAGTGCTTAGCATTTCGTCTAATTTGGGCTTACTTTTCTTTTTTAAGTATTCTTATTTTATAGTTGATTCCATAAATGCTTTGACAGGGGCAGATTTTAAAGCGTATAATTTCTTGGCTGCATTTGCTAATGGAATCGGTGGTGAAAATTTTGATATTCATCATATATTGCTCCCAGTGGGTATTTCATTTTACACGTTTCAAACCCTTAGTTATAGTATTGATATATACAGAGATCGCATAAAGCCTTGTGCCAATATTTTTGATTTTGCCTTTTTTGTAAGTTTTTTTCCGCAATTGGTTGCAGGGCCTATTGTGCGTGCATCAGAGTTTTTACCGCAAATCAGGAAACCTTACTACTTGAGCAGTAGTGGTTTTGGTAAGGCTATTTTTCTAATTATGTCTGGTCTTTTTAAAAAGGTGGTCATTAGTGATTACATCTCAGTCAATTTTGTAGACCGGGTTTTTGATACACCTGAAATATACAGTGGGTTTTTAAATCTAATGGCTGTTTATGGCTATTCTATTCAGATTTATTGTGATTTTTCAGGATATTCAGATATGGCAATAGGTCTAGCCGCATTACTTGGTTTTACATTGCCTATTAATTTTAATAGCCCATATAAAGCCAATAGCATAACAGATTTTTGGCGAAGGTGGCATATTTCACTTTCCACCTGGCTAAGGGATTATCTTTATATCTCCATGGGAGGTAACCGAAAAGGTAAACTAAGAACGTATCTAAATCTGGCAATCACAATGCTAATAGGGGGATTGTGGCATGGTGCTGCGCTTAAGTTTATTGTGTGGGGCGCATTACATGGTTTGGCTCTTACGTTGCATAAATTATGGTCGGAAAATATAAAATTACCTGCATCCAGATGGGGTAATTATGTCTCAATCCTAATTACATTTCATTTTGTAGCGTTCTGTTGGATGTACTTTAGGGCGGCAGATATGTATACCGTAAAACTAATGCTCAATAATATTAGTACCCATTTTGACTTTGCAGGAATTGGTACTCGGGTATTAGCCTATTGGAAGGTATTTGCTTTGATTTTAACAGGATTTGCAGTTCACTTTTTGCCAAGCAATCTTAAAAATAGAGCCGAGTGGTGGTACAGCGAAGCTTCTTACACCGTAAAAATAGTGCTATTTGTAATGGTAATAGTTGTTATTTATCAAGCTACTTCTTCAGACTTACAACCTTTTATTTATTTTCAGTTTTAATCTTTTTTTTTGAGAGCAGCACTTGTTGGTTTTGTTAAAAAACTCTTACACAAAATTGCGTCTAAACCAAACCTTCTGAAATACACGGTTCCAAGCAAGTAGGGATAATGCCTCATACGTTGGTAAAGAAGGATCTGCCTTTTTTGTACTTACATCTATTCGGTAAAACAAATTAGCTATGCCATAACTGGTTTTTATGCTGCTCAGATAATCCGCAAGTTCTTGAATAAGTAGAGGGGGGTCAGCAGAAGTAAAAACATAATATTCGCCACTCATTTGAAGTTCTTTTTCCATTTGAGCAATTACATCTTCTATGGGAATATCGTTGTTGGTTGAAAAATCTATGTCGTTATTTGTTTCTAACATAAAACAATATGGTAAAGGTAATCTATGACCCACAAGACCACAAAAAAAGATGCAAATGGTGCCTTAAAGATGCACAGTACGTAGAATATCATGATACCGAATGGGGAATACCGAGTCATGATGACCATTATTTATTCGAGCATCTTATTTTAGAAACCTTTCAAGCAGGATTAAGTTGGCATACCATTCTAAAAAAAAGGGAGGCATTCAGGTTGGCTTTTGATAATTTCGATGCAGAAAAAGTGTCAAATTATCGTGAGAATAAAATAGAAATTTTAATGCAAAACCCTGCTATTATTAGACATAGAGGAAAGATTGAAGCAGCGATAAATAATGCACGGCAATTCTTGCGTTTGCAAAGAGAATATGGTTCCTTTAATCATTTTATTTGGCAATTTACCCAGTATGACACGATCGTTATTCCAATTAAAACGTGGTCTGATGTACGAGCTACAATTCCTCAAAGCGACGCCATGAGCAAAGCGTTAAAAAAAGAAGGATTTAAATTTGTGGGCAGTACCACTTGCATGGCCTATATGGAAGCCGTTGGTATGGTAAGTGATCATTTTAGCGATTGTTGGCGATCGTAAGTTATTTGGATCCTAATTTCTTGTGACTAATTTTTAGTTGTAATGCTATAATGGTTCGTTTACCTTTTTTGTATAAGGGGTATATACTACAACTATGTATAGCAAAATAAGCGCTCATTTTAACAAAGAAACAGCAGACCCCAGGTACTTTCAGATACTTTACTTGGGGTCTTTTTTATTTTATGGACTTTGCTTTCTGGGCTGGGATGGTGATGCAATTAAGTATATGGCCATTTTTGCTTCAGCGATAGTCACACAAATGGTATTTAGCTATTTTACCACAAAACAGTATAGCTCCGTAAAAAGTGCACTGATAACCTCGCTCGGATTAAGCTTATTGTTAAAAACAGGTACTATAGAAACAGCGATTCTAGCTTCGGTTTTTGCCATATCGTCAAAGTTCCTAATCAGGGTAAACCACAAGCACCTATTTAATCCGGCTAACTTTGGTATTGTCGCGGCCATTCTGCTTACCAATGATGCATGGGTTAGTCCAGGACAATGGGGTAGCAGTGTGCTATTATGGTTTATCGTAGGAGCTGGAGGATTATTGATGATTTTAAAAGTAGGTAGGATAGATACCAGCATTACTTTTCTCTTGGTTTTCGGTGCACTTCTATTTATCAGACACGTTATTTATCTGGGTTGGGAACCACAAGTTTGGCTTCACAAAATGAGTAATGGTACGCTATTACTTTATGCATTTTTCATGATAACCGATCCCATGACTACCCCCAATCACATAAAAGCTCGCATACTATGGTCTTCCCTATTAGGGGGCGCCTTATTTGTACTGTCAACCTTCTTCTACGTGCAAACAGCTGCTATTTGGTTACTGTTTGGGGTAAGTCTGTTAACACCCATTTTCGATAAACTTTTGATAGCAACTAAATACCAATGGAATAATTTAACAGCTAGCACAATAAATAATCCTAATCAAACAACCTAAAAAACATCTTCATGAAAAAAGTAATTTTAACACTGATGGCCATTGCTTCTGTAGGCCAATTAGCCATGGCCTTTTGTGGCTTTTATGTAGCAAAAGCGGGAGCCGATTTGTACAATAATAAAAGTGAGGTAATCCTGGTACGTGACGGGAGTAATACCACCATTACCATGAGCAATGATTTTTCTGGGAATGTAAAAGACTTTGCCATGGTGGTGCCCGTTCCCAATGTTCTTGATAGAAGTGATATACAAATAGCAGATCGTTCTATTTTTCAGATGTTAGATGCTTATTCTGCACCTCGTTTGGTAGAGTATTATGATTATAATCCTTGCGGTCTTCCTGTACCTGCTATAATGGATGTGTTTATGGAAAAAGAGTCAACCACTAAAATGGTTGCCCATACTGCACTGAAGGATAATTTCAAATATAAAGTGACTGTAGAAGCACAATACAGCGTTGAAGAGTACGATATAGTTTTGCTAAGCGCTAAAGATGCCAGTGGATTAAAACGGTGGTTGGTTGACAATGGTTATAGTATTCCGGCCAAAGCAGAGCACGTGTTAGAGCCGTATATCAAAAGTGGGCTTAAGTTCTTTGTGGTTAAAGTAGACTTGAACAAATACAATCCAAAAGCCAATGGTGGCTTTCTTAGACCGTTACAAATCAAAGTTAAATCGGATAAGTTTATGCTACCTATTCGTTTAGGAATGGCCAATAGCGTAGGTGAGCAAGATATGATTGTGTATGCTTTTTCAAAGCGAGGAAGGGTAGAATGTACAAATTATAGAACTGTAAAAATGCCTACGGACAATCTAGTGCCAACGTTTATAAAGCCAAAATTCGGAACATTTTACACAGACGTATTTAAAAATGAATACCGTAAGGTTGGAAAAAATGCGGTGTTTTTAGAGTACGCATGGAACGTAACACCTACATTTAATGGAATGAAATGTGATCCCTGCGTAGGCAATCCACCGTACACCCGGGAAATTACGATGGCAGGAGTGCCGTGGGCCAATCAAAATGGGGTTACCACATTCTTTACTAGGTTACATGTACGCTACACCTTAGATAAATTTCCGGAAGACCTTTTTTTTCAAGAAACACCTAATACAGAAATGTACCAAGCGCGATATGTGATTACAAATCCAGCTACAGGCGATTTGTCTTGTGCTGAAGGTAGGGTATACCAAGATAAGTTAAGACTTAGGCGCAGAAAAGAATTAATAGAACTTGCTAGTTTGGCGCGATGGAATACGGATAGTTATTATGACTACATCGCTCACGGCACAGATAAGGTTCGCAGTAATAAGGCAAAAGAAACAGACCATAATATCAAGAATATAAATGTACCATTTTGGTTTTTTGGTAAAGGCAGCACTCCTCACAAAGGTCTCTTTTTACTGGTTTTTGGAATGCTGATAGTATATTCAGTTAAGAGATTAAAATTGACTTTGGTTAAGGGTTAAAAGAGTAAAGAGATTTGGAAAGACCTGCTGTGGCAGGTCTTTTTTATTTACTTTGCATAGTTTTAAAAATAGAATGGAGGTAAGTAGCAGATTTATATGGACAAGTAGGATACTTACGTTTTTATTCGCTTTTATGATGGTGAGTAATTATGGAGGGTATAGTCAACCGGAAGAAGTGGTGCAATTAAGAGAAGGTATGATCGCTCAACTCCAAAGTGAAGCTGATAAAAAAAATGACGAAGAATCTTTAAATGCAATTGAGTTTATAACCACCGAGGCTGAAGCAGTTTTGATTCCTGAGGTTTACCAAAAACATTCATTATACCGTATGGTAGGCTGTTTTATTGTGCTTTTGGGACTAGTCTTACTCCGTAATTTGAAGTCTATTGGCTATCACTTGTTAGTTGCTGGTCTAATTTTTACCCTATTTACAGGATTTTATACATTTGGATTGGGTGTTTTTGGATGGCTCTTTAATCTTTATTATATGTGTCTAGCGGCATTTTCCATATTTTATTATACTAGAAAAAGAGCATTGCTAACTTAGTAAATGGCATCAAAAGCACAAATAGTAGACGGCTGGCAATACCTTAAAACGTTAACGCCTTATAGACTTTGGAACGCTGCACGCATTTTTGTAACCTACCATATTAGTAAACGTACCAAAAAAAATTATCATGCTGGGTATCCTATATCTATATCCTTAGAGCCCACTACCAGTTGCAATTTAAGGTGTCCTGAGTGTCCTAGTGGTCTTCGCGCTTTTAGCAGACCAATTGGAATGTTAGAAACAGAACTGAATAAAAATATTATAGACCAGCTACATAAAGAGCTTACTTACATTACCTATTATTTTCAAGGTGAGCCTTATCTCAATAAGGACTTTACCGATATGGTAGGCTATGCGAGTAGATATAATATATATACAGCTACAAGCACGAATGCTCATTATTTGACCGATGCCAATTGCAAGAAGACCATTGAAAGTGGCTTAAGCCGATTAATAATATCAATAGACGGCGTAAAACAGGAGAGTTACGGCAAATATAGAATAGGCGGGAACCTAGATAAGGTGATAGACGGTACCAAAAACATGGTGAAATGGAAAAAGGCAACAGGCAGTAAAACACCATTTATCATCTGGCAGTTTATTGTGTTCGGGCACAATGAAGGCGAAATTGAAGAGATTCGGCAACTTGCCAAAGAGGTAGGCGTAGATCATTTAGCACTTAAAACGGCGCAGATATATAATTTTGAGGCGGGTAGTGATTTAATGCCCAAAGACCCTAAGTATGCTCGATATGAAAAAAAAGGTCTAACCTATAAGATTAAAAATGGGCTTTTAAGTCACTGCTGGCGTATGTGGCAAGGTTGTGTGATAACATGGGATGGCAAGGTCGTTCCGTGTTGTTTTGACAAAGACGCTACTTATAGATTAGGCGAATTAGAAAAAATGACATTTCGCACAATTTGGCACGGCGAAGAGTATAATCGCTTTAGAAGACTAATACTTAGAAGCCGAAGTAACATTGATATTTGCAAAAATTGCACAGAAGGAACTAAAGTTTGGGGTTGAAACTTCAAAAATATTTTTTTGGTTTGTCAAATTAATGTAATATTGCTTACTTAAATCAATAAAAAGGTACAATTAATATGAATAAGAACATACTTACCATGCTAGTTTCATTGCTTGTTATCGCAATTGGAGCTGAAGCACAATCTAACACTAAGAAATTCGGAATTGAGATTAATGGAGGAATTAGAGAATATCACGGAGATTTAGGTTCTTCGTTGTATTTCAAAAAAGCTCCAAATTATCAGGCTGTAGGTGGTGCCTTAGGGATGTATTTAAATTCTTCTTTTGACGTAAATATCTATGGGTCTACAGGAGACTTAGGTTTTTATAAAGAGTCTTGGGATATTTTGAAAGCAGAACCTTATCGTCAAGGATTTAGATCTCACATTACAGAGGGAATGATTGGCGTAACGTTCAAGTTGAATAACGGTACAATCATGTCAGAAGATGCTACTTTTAAACCATTTATTAGAGCTGGTTGGGGTGTTGTGAAATCAATTTCGAAATTTTCCGAAGGATCTACTTTGGTAGGAGATGCAGAGACCTACTATTACGCATCTCGCGATAGGAGTTGGTTAGCTTCTCATTGGAATGCTGCTGCAGGTTTTAAAATTGGTCTAACCGATGCACTTGATTTAGTAGTAAGCGAGCAGGTTAATTATTCATTTGATGACAACTACGATGGCGCTCCATTTGCTATCGCGGGTGCCAGATTAAATAGCGCTAGTGAGGGAAACAAACCGCTACACGACATTTACTTATATCACAACATTGGTTTTGTGTTTAATTTTGGTAGCAATGGTAATTCAAGTGGTTCTTCTTATAAAATTAAGGATGCCGACGATGACGGAATTAGTGATGCATTTGATATTTGTCCTAACACCCCAGAGGGATACCAAGTGGATACTGTTGGTTGTCCTTTGGATGATGATAAAGACGGTGTTGTTAACGAAGAAGATAAATGTCCAAATGTTGCTGGATTAAAGGCATTCGACGGTTGCCCAGATACAGATGGTGACGGAGTTCAAGATTCTGAAGATAAATGTCCAAACGTATCAGGTGTTTCTGCATTTGGTGGTTGTCCAGATTCTGATAAAGATGGGATTCAAGATTCTGAAGATAAATGCCCATTGATGGCAGGTTCTAAAGAAGGTGAAGGTTGTCCAGACAGTGATGGTGACGGTGTATACGATCACAAGGATGTATGTCCAGCTACAGCAGGACCAGCATCTAATAAGGGTTGTCCTGAAATTAAAGAAGAAGTAAAAGAGAAAATAAGAGTAGCTGCAAGCGGAATTTACTTCGAAAGCGGAAAAGACATTATTAAGCCTCAGTCTTTTGCTAACCTAGATTTATTAGCAGGTATTATGCAAGAATATAAGGAAGCAAGTGTTGTGATAGAAGGTCACACAGATAACCAAGGTGCTGATGATGTTAATCTAGTATTGTCTCAGAAAAGAGCTGATGCAGTAAAAGCGTATATAGCCAATAAAGGAGTAAGTGCATCTCGCATGACCGCTATTGGATATGGAGAAACAAAACCAGTGGCAGATAATTCTGTAAATTCAGGTAGAATACTGAATCGCCGAGTAGACTTTAAACTAGTATACTAGTCTTTAAAACCAAAAACTAAAAGCTACGTTTATGAAAGGGGGACTTATGTCCCCCTTTTATTTTTGGGGTAAAACAAGAAATTTTGTGCTGAAAACATATGTTGTGTTTATTACCCAAGGATTTAAACGGAACGTTAATCACAGCATAACCTAGTGGGCTTCACTATTAGCCTACCACGTTCAATGTATTATAAAAGTGACGTAGCGGCAGTTAATACTGTAAATTTACTGCGTCAAACAAGATACTTGGCAGGATTTTAACTTCTATAAAACACAAAAAGCATAGCTTTCAAGCTATGCTTTTTGTGTTTTATAATAATGTTCTAGCGTATCAGTAAACTCGGATTAATGGTTAATCCTCGTCTTCGTCATCTTCGTTGTCGCTTGATTCGTCGGTTTCATCTGCCTCATCTTCGACCTCAATTTCTTCGTCTACTTCAACTTCTTCAATATCCTCTTCTACATCTACAGTTGCTGTTTCATCGTCTTCATCATCATCATCGTCTTTAGCCATGTATTTTTGGTAATACTCTTCATCTTCCATTTTTACCAGGTAAATAGTATCACCCATTTCAATTTCCAGAGCACGAATACTGCCGCCCCCCGCTTTAGGAAAACTAACTAATGTCTCTTCATCGACACCATCTGGATATTCTTCCATGATGTACTTCAATAAATCCCTATTTGCCTTCTTAAATGATGTAATAACGCGGTTCATACTATGTTTTTTACGAGGAGACAAAGATTAAGAATACACTTGAGATTTAAAATAAGTTTTTCAACAATTGTGTCCTTTTTTATTCAGTAGAGTTTCAAACTAAATAGTGAATACTTTTTTCAATCTTATCATTTAAAGTAGGTGTTTTAAACAAGCATTCAGAGGGTTCTCTTATCTTTGACCGATAATTAGAAATAATAATAGCTGAGAATGCGTATGAAGGCCTTGTGGGAGAAATTGAAAGTAAAGTGGAATATTCAGTCTGATAAGAGAATGGCATGGATTTTTATAATCTTTGCTCTTACAGGAAGTTCCATCGGTTTTATTCGTAGACCCCTAACAATGGCTCTTTTTCAAAAGACTACTTACGGTGAGCTCATTTGGTATGAATTATTTCTTACTGTAGTTATTGTTTATTTTATATATCAAATTTTACTTTTTTCAATAGGCAGTTTGTTGGGTGAACACCAATTCGTGAAGTGGTTTGTATTGAAAATGAATAAAAGAATATTTCCTTTTTTACAAAAAAAACTATGATAACCCAAGACCAGATACTGAAAGCATTAAGCTATGTAGATGACCCGGATCTTAACAAAGATTTGGTGACACTTGGCATGATTCAAAAAATAGAGATTGACGGGCACAAAGTAGCATTTGACCTAGTGCTTACAACGCCTGCTTGTCCTATGAAGGAAAGTATCGCGAGAGCATGCACCACGGCTGTACATACCATGGTAAGTGCTGATGCTGACGTTCACATAAACATCACCAGTAACGTTCAATCCAGTAGAGAAAATAGCACAGTACTTAGCGGTATTCGCAATATTATAGCGGTAGCTTCGGGCAAAGGGGGTGTTGGTAAAAGTACAGTGGCCGTAAATCTAGCTAAAACCTTGAGTGATGCAGGTGCCAGAGTAGGACTGCTAGATGCTGATATACACGGCCCGTCTATTCCTACCTTACTCGGCACCCAAGGGCAGAAGCCAGCAATGGATGGTGAGCTAATGGTGCCCATTGAATATAATGGACTAAAGACGATGAGTATTGGTTACTTGGTAGAATCTAAACAAGCGTTGGTTTGGCGTGGTCCAATGTTAAGTAAGGCAATATCTCAGTTTTGTACTGATGTTAAGTGGGGAGAGCTAGACTACTTATTTGTAGACTTACCTCCTGGAACAGGTGATGCACACTTAAGTATTATGCAACATATACCTTTAAGTGGCGTAGTTATAGTAACGACTCCAGAAGAAGTAGCTGTCGCTGATACTAGAAAAGCCCTTGATATGTTTACAAATCCTCATTTAAAGCAGGAAATACTAGGAGTGGTAGAAAATATGAGCTATTTCCAACCAGAAGATGGCCGTAAGTACTATTTATTTGGCAAAGATGGCGGCAAAAATCTAAGTGAGGAGTGGAATATAGATTTATTGGGCACAATTCCTATTGAAGAAGACAAGTCCTTTTCTAATATGCAAAAGAGTTACATACCCATAGTGGGTAAGCTGGTCCAAAAATTATCCATTATAGCCGCGAATAAAGAAAAATAGATATCTTTGAATTACATAATGACAGTATCGGAAACCATCATAGAAGAAGCCCTAGAAACTATGAGACCATTTCTAAAAAAAGATGGAGGGGACGTAGAACTGGTCTCTTATGAAAATAAAGTTGTAACGCTGAAATTACTAGGCGCTTGCAGCACATGCAGCATCAGTCACTTTACGATGAAAGCCGGCCTTGAGGAGACCATTAAAAATATGCTTCCTGAGGTGTTAGAGGTTTTAGCGGTAGAGTAGTATTAAAGTCAATACTAATGAGGAGACCACCTATTTCTTCATTCATTCATTTTGTAAACACCTACAGTATATGGGTCTCACTGGGCTCGTTTAGTTCATATCTTTTTTTTAGTAGAATTTATGAGGTAAAGCCCAATATGCTCGTAGCTTTGGGCTTGTGCCTTGGAGTTTGGTTTATTTACACGCTAGACCACTTGTTAGATGCTCTTAATCTTAAAGAGAATGCGTCTACCCGAAGGCACACTATTCATTACGTACATCAAAAACGTATTAAAACCATATTGGTATTTGTAGCTATAATTCTAGGAATAATGGCTTTTTATGTACCCAAAGTGTATTATACCTTTTGCGGGTTGCTTGTTGCTCTTACTGGACTTCATTTTTTAATCAACTATTTGGTTTCAGAGGATGCGAAACGAAAGTTTTTTTTAAAAGAAGTATTTATTGCTTTTGTGGTAACTCTTGGATTTATGCTTACGCCTTACATAGAGGCACCGTATAAAAAAATATTTATAGAAGCAAGGTTTCTTTTCGGCGTGTTTTATTGTATAAATTTATCCAATCTTATACTCTTCTCTTATTTTGATAAAGAAGAAGACGAGATGGCCAATACGATGTCGATAGCAAGTATCTATGATGATAATACAATCAAAAAATTTGTTTATGCTAGTTTAACCCTTGCTATGATTTGGTCAGCTATTTCGCTTCAGAGGTCTGAAATTGAATGGTTGCACTTTTTTCTATTTGCTTCTATGATCATCACATTGTTTGTAATAGCTCTATTCTCCACCTTTTTTAAGACAAACGACAGGTATCGTTTTTGGGGTGATTTTATTTACGTATATCCGCTGCTTGTTCTGCCATTCCTGTAACAAAGCACTTACGGCATCGGGGTTCATATTGGTCTTTTTCGCCTAGTTGTACTTGTCCACCGTTCTTAGAAAAGCGATAAGAATATTGAGCTATGGTTCCACATTGCATACAGATGGCGTGTACCTTAGTCACATACTCAGCCATTGCCATTAGTTCAGGCATCACCCCGAATGGTTTTGCAAGATAATCCATATCTAAACCTGCTATTACCACGCGCTTATTCCGGTTAGCCAGTTCATTGCATACGTCTGGAAGCCCGTAATCAAAAAATTGAGCTTCATCTATTGCAACAACATCCACCCCTTCTATCCAATTTAAAATTTCTGACGCAGTGTCTACTGGGAAAGAGTCTATATAATTATCATCATGAGACACCACCTTTACTTTATCGTAGCGTGTCTCCATTTTTGGTTTGAAAATGCGTACTTGTTGTCTGGCTATTTTCGCACGTTTTACGCGTCTTATAAGTTCTTCAGTTTTACCCGAAAACATAGATCCGCATATAACTTCTATCCAGCCTTTACTATTTTTGGGTTCTACAAACATGGTGTTGATAAGAGAATTCGAAAGTAATATTTAATTGATTTTATTCGTAGTAATATTATGAGCAGAGAAAATATTCACAGCAAAATAGATGAGTTACTTGAGTTATTAAGCATACACAACGGAAGATTGAGTTTGCATGCAGAGAAGCTCTCTCAGTTAGACATTGACGTGTTGCGAAAGCAATGTATAGATTTATACGACCAAGTGAATTTATTAGCATTGCAAGGTAAAATTGTGGCTAAACCAAGTGTTCAGAAAATTACGCCACAAGAATCTTCTTCAACCCCTGCACCTGTAGAACAGATGATTACCGAGGTAGTAGTATCTAAAAATGAAATTACCGAAACAGCTATAGAGGAAGATCTTAATGTCGCCTCGGAGGGAATTGCCGCTCAGCCAGTTGAAGAAATAATCGAGCCAGAAGTGGTTGTTATACCAGAACCAAAGTTGCCTGTGAAAAAAGAAAAAACAGAAGACGATATGCTATCGTTATTTGAAAAATTTAGCAATCAGCCTATAGAAAGCATTCCAAAAGCGATATCGCTAGCCAAACGATTTGAACTTCAAGGAGAATTTTTTAACGATGATGCGGCGGCATACAATTCATTTATGGTTGAATTAGATCAGGCATCAAGCAGAGACCGAGCTTTTGAAATATACCATGCGGCAAAGGAAAAATACAAATGGGAAAATGAAGAGTTGCGAGATGAGTTAAAAGTTTTGATGTACCGAAAACACCTCTGATGTAAATGTTTTTTTGGAGGCATATACCCCTTCTTCGCTTCCTTATACCCTTTATCGGCGGCATTTTTTGCGCTGACTTATTTTTAACATCTATTTTTTGGGTGCAAATAATAACAGCACTATCGTTACTCTTATCGATCGGAATACATTTTTATTTAAGAAAAAGTATCCATAAAAGACTGCAGTTAGCGGGGTCTTTTATCATACTACTGTTATTCTTTTTCTTAGGAATCTTACTTACGAATGCCAGAAAGGACAATACCTACACATCGCATTTTTCAAAAATAAGTGATGTGGAGTATATGGTAGCAAGGGTTCTAGAGGTACCCCAAGAAAAAGAAAAGACAGTCTCTTGTTTAGTTGAAATAAGTTGGGTAAACCACGCAACTAAAAATTATAAAACACAAGGTAAAGCCCAAGTCTATCTGTCTAAAGACAGTGCAAGCTTATCCTTGCATTACGGCGATTATATTATAATTAAAGGACAGCTAAATGAAATAGCGGCAAGCAGTAATCCGTTTCAATTTGATTTTAAACGTTATTATGCAGCCACTAATATTTATCACAACGGTTATTTTACAAGTGAACGTTGGCGTGCAACAGGAGGCAATAAGGTAAATCCTATTTATGCGCTTGGTTATACCTGGCAACGCGCATTACAAAAAATCTTTAATCATTATTTTACAGATGAATCCGTAAGAGGAGTGGCTGAGGCAATCATGTTTGGATATAAAGACGATTTAAATGACGATTGGCTTGAGGCCTTTTCCAAGACCGGAACCATACACGTATTGGCTGTTTCTGGTTTACACGTAGGCATTATTTACACTCTTTTAAGTTATTTGCTAATGCTAGGTAGCAGTAAAGGTAGATCACGTGTTATAAAATCCATTGTAATTCTCTTGTCCCTCTTTTTATATTGCTTAGTTACTGGATTTTCTCCTTCTGTTTCACGTGCAGCCATCATGTTTGCCACGGTTATTGTGGCAAAGGCATTTCAGCGAAAGACTAATCTTTATAATACACTCTCATTTGCATGTTTCATTTTACTGCTATTGAACCCACTTAACATCTACAATGTAGGGTTTCAGTTTTCATTTTTAGCGGTAATCGGCATCGTATTGTATACGGATTATTTCAAGAGAATATGGAGGTCGTCAACTAAAATTGGGGACAAGGTGATGACACTGTTATGTGTAAGTCTGGCTGCGCAGCTTACCACTTTTCCGCTTGGGCTTTATTACTTTCATCAGTTCCCTAACTATTTTATCCTATCAAATCTGCTCGTAATACCGTGTATCAGTATTGTATTGTATTTAGGTGTATTTATGGTAATCTGCACCTTTATATATCAACCCGTTGCTCAGTTTTTAGCAGACTTGGCAGAAGTCTACATTCGATTTATAGTGCAGGTAGCTAGCTATATTCAAGAATTACCTTTCGCGTTCTTCGAAAATGTACACATAACCTTTAGCCAGATGCTCACGGTTTATGTATTTCTAATTGCGCTAACGGTGGCGTTGGTACATAAATGGTGGCAAGGCTTCGGTATAGCGCTTATAGCTGCGATGGGTTTTATGGCCATAGATTATAATTACCAATACTCCCTTCATAAGAATGAGTTTATAGCCTTTGATGTAAAAAAAGAAGTTTTACTCGGTTTTAGAGACAATGATAGACTTACTGTAATAGCATCCAAAGGGGCATATACGAGCGATGCGGTATATGATTATACTCTAAAACCTTACTTGATTAATAATAGGGTATCAATATGTGTGGTTATACCTATGGAAATGCTAAAGGCAAAAGCCAGTTACGGTAATTTACATTCACTGGGAAATGGCTTTGTTTGGTTTGATAACAAATCCTATTTTTTGACTGATGCTTACAAGGGTTACTTGAAAAAGGAAATAGAAGTAAATAATCTGGTAGTGGGCACTCATAAATCTGATGCATTTTTGAAATTTGTAAAAATTCACGTTTTATATGATACAGCTATCCTTATGGACAAAAGAAATAGCGAAAGGATTGAAAAACAGATAGATATTAAAGGTAATAAAACTAATTCACCAAATTAGTAATGTCATATTTTAAAAAAAAATGAATTATTTTTAGGCATATTGGCTTGACTCTATGTTTTTTTTTATAGTTTTGGATTCTTAAAACGTAATAACAATCTAAAGCGTATGAAAAAAAATTACAACAGAAATTGGCTTTTCTATCTAAAAACTATGGCTGTTTTCGGCTCCATGCTATGTGCAGGGGCGGTTTCAGCACAACTTAGTGGTACGTATACCATTAATTCTGGTGCAGCTACTAGCGGCACTAATTATGCAAGTTTTACTGCATTTGCAACAGCTATCAATGGTGTAGGTGTTTCGGGTCCAGTTACAGTAAACGTAGTAAGTGGGTCAGGCCCATACAATGAAACAGTAACTTTTACTGCTTCTGGTACAGCTACTAATACTATTACTGTCAATGGTAACGGCAACACTATTAAAGGTTCTACACAAGCTACAATTAGTTTAAACGGAGCTGACTACTTTACCTTTGATAATCTAAATGTAGATGCTGCGAGTACAGGTACAGGAACTAGATGTTATTGGTTGTATAACGATGCAGACAACAACACCATCAAAAATTCTGATCTTATTATTTCTGCTTACACCAGCACTTCAAACTCCACTGCTTACATTGCCTTTAGTGCAAGTGCAACTGCAAGATCGGCAGGCAGTCATGGAACAGGCAATGTTATTGACAATAACACAATGAAAGGGAACGGAACCAATTCTGGACCTTACAGTGGTATTGATGATTATAGAAGCTCATCATCTAAAAGTGGAAATCAGACGATAACTAACAATGATATTAGACATTGTTATTATGGTCACTTCTATTTTTATTACACAAATGGTTTTACCATAGAAAATAATTACCTTACTACATTCAGAAATGATGCACAAAACGGAACAGGTACTACCTATCCTGGATACCTTTACCAGTGCGGTGGTTCTAACCAGTGTAAGTTTAATGACAATACCATAACGGGACTTGGAGGTTACTACCAATATGGTGTTTACGTTTATTATTGTGATGGTACCGCAGCTAATCCTACTCAGGTTAATAACAATACTTGGACGAATAACTCAAGCGGTTATTATTTCTACAGTTCTAGAACAGGATATTCAAGCAACTTAGAAGTAAAAGGGAATACCGTTACTAATAATTCAGCTACATATTATATGTATGGATCTTATAATTATAACTATGGCGAGAATAATATCCTTATAGAAGATAATATAATTTCTGATAATGCAGCTAATTACTGCTATCCAATGTATAACTATTCTTATAATGCTAACAATATTACTATTAACCGTAATAGAATCACCAATAATGCTTCTGCATATTATATGTATAACTATATGGCATATTATGGCGACAACGTAATATGTACAAACAACCTTATTGCGGGTAACTCTGCGACTTATTATGCATATAATTTCTGTTACTATGTAGTGTCAGGAACCTATTCTCACAATACTATTGTAGCGACAGAAAATACCGATTACTATAACTATGGTATTTATGGGTATTTTAATGCAAGTACAGACCTTACTTTTAATAATAATATTATAGTAGTAGGTGGTAATTCTTCTTATGGATATTCACATTATGGTCTTTATTTTGGAGGTACGCTTACTAACATTTCATGGAATAACAATGTTTATCATGCAACTTCGGCAGTTCAGTACTACAACGGTTCGACCACAGCATCTTCAGCGGCAGCATATGTAGCTTCTGGTGCAGAAACGGGTTCGATAGCCGCAAATCCTAATTTTGTAAATGCTGCAAATGGTAACTATACGCCTACTAACCCTGCGATATCAAATATGGGTGTTACGGGTATGGCTACAACATTCCCTCCGGTAGCCTTAGATTATACTAAAGCCAACAGAACTGCTTGTGGTCCAGATCCTGGAGCATTTGAGTTCTCGGTAGATCACAGTGTGTCTTCATTATCTACACTTCCTACAACGGAGTGTGGTAACTACGAGCACGAAGTAAGTGTAAGATTCCAAAATGGTACTTCAGTTGCGATGACGGATGTAGCAATGTTCTTCCAAATAAATGGAGATGCTCCAGTAGTTGAAACTATTTCATCAGCAGCAGCAAGTACTTCTACAGATTTTACATTCACGACGAAAGCTAGATTCAACAAACCAGGGGTTAATACATTAACATTTGGTCTAGGTTGTGATGATGATGTATCTAACAATACAATTACCCAAACAGTTACGATTACTTCTTCACCAGAGGGCAGTGATTTAACTATGGGTACTCAATTTGATGGTTATTTCAATGATGGTAACATGGGTAATCCAGATGCTACGGTAAATGGTTACGTAAGTGATTATGATATCACAGATCCAGCAATGGCTACTAACATTACTTACAGCTTAATGGTTACAGATGAAGCTATGACAGATGTTACTTCAAGTGGGTTCTCACTATCAAGTACTACGCTAGGTGCAGTTTTAACTGCAGATCCAGCTACTTCATTAGCAGGAAAGAGAGTATTTTTAGAAATGACTACTCTTGATAATACTACAGGTTGTGATACTACTTTTGGTAGATATATGTACATCCCTCACACACCAACGGCTGATTTTCTGGCAAGTGACATATGTTTAGGTGATGTAGCACAGTTCAAAAACAAATCTACATTGGCGGCTAGTAATTATGCTGCCAACTACTTGACTACTAGCTGGGAGTTTAACGATCCAGATGCATCTATCACAGATGACAATTCAGATATCAAAGACGGATTCTGGGAGTATAGTACTTATAGTGCTGGTGTAAACGTGGAAATGACTGTTGTAAACGGTTTGTATCCTAAATTTGAGTATAGCTTAACTAAAACTATTAACGTTACTCCTAAGCCAGAGGTTGACTTCAAAGTGCTTAACGCTTGTGAGGGGAATAACATAACAATAGTAAACAACACAAGTATTTCTACAGGTGGTGCAATCACATATGCATGGGATTTTGGAGGAGTTTATACTTCTACAAGTGCTAATCCAGCATATACATTTGCTACTCCAGGTCAACGTAAGGTAAAAGTAGTAGCTACTTCAAACGGTTGTACAGCAGAACTTACCAAGAATGCTTATCAATTTGAGAAACCAGTTGCTGACTTTGTTAGTGAAGGTAAATGTAACTTCGTAGATGTACTATTTAACAGTACGTCATCTATACCAAACAATGGTAATATGGGTTACAAATGGGATTTTGCATCAGAAGGTATTTCTAGATCAAAATCACCAGCATTTGCATTTGCTACTGCAGGATCTAAAACGGTAAAACTTACAGCTACTTCTGAATTTGGTTGTGAGAGTGTAATTACAAAAACTATTGTATTAGACGAATCACCTGTTGCAGACTTTACTTGGGATGCAGCGTGTAACTTAACACCAATCAACTTTACAAGAACTGGTTCTGTTCCAAACGGCGGCATAAACAGCAGCATGACTTGGGATTTTAACGGAGAAGGAACTTCTACAGGAACCAATGATGCTAAGCACCAATTTCCTAAAGTAGGATCTAAGTTAGTAACCTTGACAATAGCAGACGGAAACGGTTGTTCAAACTCAATCACTAAAGAAGTGAACGTAGTTTTACAAGCGGTTGCTAATTTTGATGTTGCGAGCGTATGCCAAGGAGATGAGACGCAGTTTACTGGTAAATCATCAGTAGCAGCGGGTAACTTAACTTACAACTGGACTTTTGGAGACGGTACTCCAGCAAGTGGAGATCACTCACCAAAACATACTTATGGTACTTCAGGAAGTTACAACGTAACACTAGAGGCTATCGTAGCAGGTGGATGTTCAGATGTAATTTCAAAAGCGGTATTTGTTAATCCAGCACCAGATGCTACTTGGACATTTACTAAGGCAGGAAGAAACGTTGTGTTGAATTCAACAGCAGATAACAACGATGCATACAAATGGACATTTGGAGATGGTTCTAGAGCTACAGATGCAAATCCTACTTACAACTACGATAACGTAGATTTAGGTACATTCACTATCTGTTTAGCTACAAGAAAAGGTATCTGCTGGAGCGAAGACTGTAAAGATATTACAGTTGACCTTGCAGGTATTGCAGATCTTACAGAGAGCAATGACATGATCAATGTATATCCAAACCCAACATCTGGCAAATTCACTGTATCAGTGGAGAATGCAGGTAAAGATGCAGTGGTAAAAGTAGGAGACATACTTGGTAATGTTATCAGCGCAAGAGTAATAGACAACTTAAACGGTACTTACAGTGTAGATATGTCAGCAGTAGCTGATGGTGTATACTTTGTACAAGTTAAGAACGGAGATTACTTCGCAACCAAAAGAATTACAGTATCTAAGTAATTAGATAAGTAATAGATACTAAAAAGCCCGCCCCCATTTTATGGGAGACGGGCTTTTTTTATGGTTAAATTTGCCCTGTTAAATAACATAATGATAGATACACACGCCCATATTTATGCGGAACAATTTACAGAGGAACTACCTAGCATTATCCAAAGAGCTAAAGCCATTGGGATAACCAATGTACTGCTGCCTAATATTGATGTGGATAGTATTGAAGGACTAAATGCGCTCGTTGAGTTGGATAGTCCCTTTTTCAAAAGAATGATGGGCTTACATCCCTGTTCGGTGCAAGAAGACTATAAAGATCAATTAGCTATCATAAAGTCTCAGCTGGATACACAAGAGTGCGTTGCCGTGGGTGAGATTGGTGTAGACTTATATTGGGATAAAACAAAACAAAAAGAACAAGAAGACGCATTTCTAGTTCAATGTCAGTGGGCATTAGAATCTAATTTACCTATTGCAATACATTCAAGAGAGTCTACAGAACTAATTATAGATTTGATTGAGACGCATTTTAAAGATCAGTTAACGGGTGTTTTTCATTGTTTTGTAGGTGATGCGGCACAAGCAAGCAAAATAGTGTCTATGGGCTTTTATTTAGGCATTGGTGGTGTTATTACCTTCAAGAATTCAACGTTACGTAATGAGATTATAGATGTCCCTTTAGACAGAATCTTACTTGAAACGGATGCGCCTTACCTAGCTCCAGTTCCTTATCGAGGAAAGAGGAATGAAAGTTCGTATATAATAGAGGTGGTAAAGGCGCTGGCTAACATTTATAACCTGTCTGAAAAAGAGATTATTGAACTAACCACGTCAAACGCATTGAAGTTGTTTAAATTATAACTTAATTTGTACCCACTCGGAGAGGTGCTAGAGTGGCCGATTAGGTACGCTTGGAAAGCGTATGTACCCCAAAAGGGTACCGAGGGTTCGAATCCCTCTCTCTCCGCTAAAAATTTGGTTACGCTATTTTAATGAAATTGAAAGTTATACTAGTCGTATTTTTGTTTGTAATATGGTCAGTAATATCCGGATGGTATTATGTATGCATCGTAAAGCAAAGTTGCCAAGATTCACTTGTTTCTAAGAATGAAAGTCCTATTCACTTTAAAGTAAACGGGAGTGTTCCGTTTTTGGGACAAAATTTCGATGGTCTAAAGAACAATTTACTTCTAAAATTAGGAGAAGATAATGCATTATTGATAATAGGAATATGCGATTCAAGCGAAATTAGTAGTTCCGCTTATGAAAATCTGGGATTAGCGAGAGCCTCATCAACTAAGTATTTATTTAGAGATATAAGCAATAGCCGGTTAGTATTAAAATCAAAAGTTGGCGCTCTAGCCATTCAAGACGGTTACTTGGAGGGTGTAACATTTTCAATACTTCTCAGAAATGAATATATTGAAGAAACAAGTACTGGAGTTATCTTGCGTTTTAATGATGAAGATTTAGAAGAAAATTTACCTACGAAATTAGAAGCGTACCTTACATATTTGTCCATAGAGAAAAGAAGAAATACCATGGAAATCATGGGCCAAACGAAAAGTATAGGACGTGCCATGGATCGTAATAACGTAGGATTGAAAGCAGCTTATGCTATTAAAAAACTACTTGTTCTACGTGGTGTGGATTCAACTAATTTGAAAGTACTATCCATGGGAAATTTGGAACCCATCATTCATAACCCTAGAGACACAAGCGCAGTGTTTAATAACAGGGTGGAAATACGAATTAACTAAAAACATAAAATGAATACGGAACGATTTTTTGAAGGACCAGGAAGCTCAAATATGACAACTTACATTTGGGAGATTGCCATAATACTTCTAGTAGCTTTTGTATTGGGCTACCTATTACGCTATTTACTTAACGATAGCTTCAAATCACGAATAGCTAATTTAGAGTCAGAGCTTAATCGTTTGTCAAGCGAAGGGTTAACCAGCTCAGAAGTGGATGCAACAGCAGAATTTAATGCATTACAGGAGCGAATTAAAGAACAGGCCACAGAA
>Ga0102865_1000126_pt1 | contig 22737 bp, 17 predicted proteins | sample Colrivmet1449C02_FD_78440 | JGI IMG/M metagenome (GOLD analysis project Ga0102865, IMG submission 78440) | Estuarine microbial communities from the Columbia River estuary - metaG 1449C-02 | ecosystem: Environmental > Aquatic > Marine > Intertidal zone > Estuary | place: USA: Columbia River...
CTTTTCACCCTCGAAAAACAATCTGAGCATCCATTGGCGCAAGCGGTCATCAACCACCTGTACACGAAAAATATCGCCCCATCCGCCATCAACCATTTCACCAACCTGCCCGGCAAGGGTAGCACAGCCGAACTACTCGGAAGTACTTACAAATTAGGCTCTTGGGATTGGATCTCAGCCGAGCTTGCACCCGAGTACAGCCCCGAACATCGCGCAATCGCAAAAGACTTACTCAACCAAGCCCAAACGGTCATCGCCTTGTGTTCAGCATCACAGTGTCTGGCCATTTTGGGCATCGCCGACCCCATCAAAGACAACGCCAAAACCACCGTTTCCGATCTGCAGCAACAAGGATATAAGGTGCATTTGCTCACGGGCGACAACCCCCAAACGGCGCAAAAAATCGCAACTGCATTGGGCATAGAAGCGATCGTTTCGCAAGCCCTTCCCAATACCAAACTTGATTACATCAAACAGTTACAATCCAATAATCGCACCGTGGCAATGGTCGGCGATGGCATCAACGACGCACAAGCACTGGCCCAAGCCGATGTGAGTTTCGCCATGGGTACTGGCAGCGCACTGGCCATGGAGTCGGCCGGGGTGACGTTAACTGGCGGACAGATATCGCAAATTTCGCAGGCCATTTCGTTGTCTAAGCAGACATTGAAGACCATTCACATGAATTTAATTTGGGCATTTGGCTACAACGTGTTGGCGATTCCGATGGCGATGGGCATATTTTTACCCTTCGGCGGACCAACGCTCAACCCCATGATTGCCGGGGCTGCCATGTCGTTCAGTTCCATATCCGTCGTACTCAACAGCCTTTGGCTATCAAAAAGAAAATAACATGACAACTTTACAATTCAACACAAACATCAATTGCGGCAGCTGCATCAAGTCGGTGACGCCATTTTTAAACGCTTTGGAAAGCATCGAGGCTTGGGAAGTAGACACAAACAACCCCGAAAAAGTATTATCGGTGCACACAGAAGAGCCGGCCGAGGAGGTAACCACAGCGGTATTGAGCGCCATACAGCAGGCGGGGTTCAAGGGCGATGTACGTCGCGATTAATCGATCTTGGTAAACTCGATCTTCTTGGTTACATCAGAAGGATTTTCCAACCACATTTCGGTATTGGTCAATCTCACGATGCGATACACTTTGGTACCAAGATCCACGCCACTCCAAGTTTGCTTGAACGATATTTTCTCCTTGGTTTCTCCCCATTGCCAATCCAAATCGATGGTTGCAACGTTGAAAGAACCGTTAAAGAGTTTGGTTTTGGTGGTTGCCTTGCCTTTGTTGTCTTTGGTAAATTCATAAATGACTGAATCTCCGGCTTTGGGGGCAGCGCCTCCTTCTAGAAATGTATTATTCCAACGTCCGGTTAAACGGCCCACTTTTGAACGGAGCGACAAATCTGGACCTTCTTCGTAGGTACATCCTTGGAAAGCGGCCATGGCCACGAAAACAACGGCGAATAATCTCATTTTCATACGATTGAATGTTAGTGTTGGTTACGAATTAAATAAATTTTTCATGGAATCAATCCTATTGAGTCCGAAAATTCACGAAATTTGCAGTATTGCATGGGATTGACCGGATTCGACGGGATGATTGGTTGCAGTGTAAGCATGTGGTGCGTGGGAGGTTTGCACCTAAATCTCAGCCTTCAAACCATTAAGAGGCGAATCTAACTACGCCATGGCTGCCTAATCGGAATGATTAAGTAATTGCCATCTACCCCGAATGTCTCTATCTGAGCCGATGTTCGTCAGGGGTAGTCGACCCGCTCAGGTATGACCCTGAACCATCAACGCAGGGGCTCATTACAAAGTTGGTTAAGGAATCACGTTGGCTAGGGTAGAGCCGGCCGATTCTCGAAAATCAATCTAACCCTAAACATGTAGAAAGCGCTTGCTGTCGCATAGCCGGACGGGGGTTCGACTCCCCCCAATTCCACTCCAAAAACACTCTAAACCCCTGTAAATACAGGGGTTTTCATTTTTCTGTTAAAACATTTGTTAAAACATTTTTTTAACCACTTGAAGACAATTCAATTAATTGAAGTGATTGATTTTGTTTTTCTTATAAATAGTAGTAAATTGGTATTTTATTGATTTAGGCGACTATGCTCTGTTTTATTCACTGTGACTTTAAATTAACCAATTGATTTGAAATCATGAATTATTTCCAAAACAATAGCAGAATTTTGTTTACCCTTTTTTTTATTTTCTCGATATTCTCGGCAAATGCGCAAATTCAAAAGGGTTCTGATATTGTCGGAAAGGTGTCAGGGGACGGTGCCGGCTCTTCAGTAAGTATGCCTGATGCCTATACAATTGCGATTGGGGGATTTAATAATAATGTTCAAGGTCATGTAAGAGTTTACCATTGGGATAGGAATGTATGGGCCCAAAAGGGTTCTGATATTGATGTTGAGGCTTTTTACGGCATGCCCGGGATTTTTGTAAGCATGCCCGATGCCAATGTCGTAGCAATAGGAATAAGTGCACTCACATCTTTTTACGACAGTTCTGCCGGTTATGTTAGAGTGTACAAGTGGAATGGTAAGGCCTGGACACAAAAAGGCTTGGATATTATTGGCGAAACGGCTGGGGACCATGCCGGTATTTCGGTAAGTATGCCGGATTCCAATACCATCGCAATTGGGGCAGAACATAATGATGAAAAAGGAACTAACTCAGGTCATGTGAGGGTATATCATTGGAGTGGAAATATGTGGTCAAAAATCGGTTCTGATATTGATGGTGAATCGGCAGATGATAATTCAGGTCGCTCAGTAAGTATGCCAGATTCCAATACTGTAGCCATCGGAGCGCCGGCTAATGATGGGAATGGAGAAAAATCTGGTCAGGTTAGGGTTTATCGTAAGAACAGCAATATGTGGGTTCAAAAAGGTGCAGATATCAATGGCGAAACTGACAACGATGTCTTGGGTACTGCTGTAAGTATGCCAGATGCCAATACTGTTGGGGTTGGGGCTCAATTTAATAGTGGGATTGGGGATTTCGCAGGTTGTGTGAGAATTTATCGGTGGAAAGATACTTCATGGGTGAAAAAGGGTGCTGATATCGTTGGTGACTCGTCTTTCGACTATTCTGGTTTTTCCGTTTGCATGCCTGACTCTAATAATATTGCGATTGGGGCACCCGCTAATGACGTGAATGGAAAAGACGCGGGTCAAGTAAGGGTGTATCATTGGAACGGTGCGGCATGGATTCAAATTGGTTCTGCACTATATGGGTCCAAGTCAGGAGCATGGTCCGGGTGGTCTGTTAGTATGCCAAATGAATATACACTTGCTATTGGAACTCCAGGTTATTCAAATAGAGCTGACTCGGGCGTTGTGAGAGTTTATGGTACTTGCAACATTGACTATTCTATTGATTCAATCATTTCTATTCAACCTGCAGACCAAGTTGCCAATGTTAATGACAGTGCACTTTTTAATATTAAATCAAATAATAACAAAATAAAATATCAGTGGCAATCCAACAATGGATTTGGATTTGTTAATCTGATTAATTCGTCTCTGTACTCCAATGTTAATGGGGACTCTCTTAAAATACTAAATGTTACAATTGGTAATAATATGCAACCATTTCGATGCATAGTCGCTGATAATAACTGCTTGGATACCTCTCAAACCGCAATTTTGAAAGTTTTTAAAAAGACAAACGTGGATGATGATTTAAGGCAAAATCTCTTATTTATTTATCCCAACCCCGCCAATAGATTAATCAATGTGAAGGCAATTGCTCCATGTGTGGGCTCGTCGTATTTGATTGAGGATTACACCGGGAAAGTCGTTTTGTCAGGAAAATTAACATCGGAAGATACTATTATTTATTTGGCGGATATGCCTGCAGGTAATTATGTGTTCAGACTGTTGGGGAAAGGTGACTTAAATCAACCCTATCAAACGTTTAGAGTAATAAAAAAGTAAACTTACTTTCCTTTCGTTAGTTTCTACAGGTGGTGTCGTTGATTTATATTTGAATCACTGCAATAAGTTAAATCCCCACTTCAGCCAAATAATCCCACCATTTCAAATAACCCAAAACCAAATACACATACCTACAATGCGCATCTTTGAAAACGATGCCATCACAAAACCCAATTGCTCGTGACTTAACGACTTCATTCCTCGCTCTTTCACTGTTCTTCCCCCAATTCCACTTTTTTAACTCATAACCCATTGATTTTCAATGGGTTATTTTTTTAGTTTACACAATCTTAAAACATTTGACACGTTTTCAGGAAAAATTCGAACGAGAAATTCAGACCTATTATGGCCCTGTTGCGCAAAGGCTGGAAGATATCCTTTGTTGTGGGTGGCGTAGAAAGCAACGCGGGTAAAGATGATGGCCAAGGCATTTTTGTCACCCGTTATATACTTACAAAATAATTATTTTAAGAACCAACAGAAAGGGCGGCCCAATGGGCCGCCCTTTCTGTTGGTTGGTAGTATATGTGAAAATTAATTGAACGTGTAACGCAAGCCAAACTGCATCTGCCAAACATCATTCAAACCTGCACTCTTTGCTGTAACAGAAGAAATCAACTGATTGGTCTTATCTCTGTTCATAGAATAAATCGGTTTGCCGCTGGCATCCTTTCCTTCGTATTTCAACAAAGCTGCATAATTCACCTGATCACTCACACCCCATGCATTGTTCAACATGTTTCCGAAGTTGTATACATCCAAACGCAATTGCAATGAATGTTTCTTTGGACTGCTCATTTTGATGTCCTGAATGATTGAAACATCAAAAGTAGTTAACCAATTCATCAACACACCGTTTCTCTGGGCGTAGCTTCCTTTGTTAGCACTCAAATATTTATCTGAACTTAACAAACTATTGAAAGCTGCTTTTTGCTCCTGAATGGTGGCAGTATCCTTGTTAACAACAGTCTGTTTCCAGTTGATATCATCCGCAGTATTAGGAATGTAAATCAAATCGTTGTTAGCCAATTGGTCGCCATTCATATCATTTGAATAAGTCATACTGTATCTACCCATGTTACCAGATTGCATAAATACGCTCACCGTTGTTGGGAAATTCTTAGACTTCGTTTTGTAGGTCAACGCACCAATGATACGATGACGTTGGTCGTTGTCTGAGAAAGCCAAGTCTACAGTGTTGTTTCCACTCACAGAACGATTGTCTCTCCAAGAAGAATAGGCAATTGAACCACCCGTAATGATATCTTTCGTTTCTGAGAAATTATATGCAACCATGAATCCAAGACCCTTGTTAGCTGGTTTTTCAATTTTAAAAGTAGTTGAGTAGTTGTAACCCTTGTTCGTATTTGTCAACAAAATCGCATCCGTAACATTGTCATACACACGGTTGGCATTGTTTCCATATCCATAATATGCGCGGTTATCGGTACCCCCAAAGTTGCCCAAAGGATTCACCTGGTTTACGTTTACGTAATTGATGTTGTTGATGGTTTTGTTATACATTACCTCAACCGTACCAATCATATTCCATGGCAATTTGGCATCTACACCCAAATCCGTTCTCCAAAGTTGTGGGAACTTGAAATTCGGATCAGTCAACGCTAAGTTAAACGAAGATGGACTTGTAGGATTGGCAGGTATGAATGCATTAACATCTTCCGTAAAGCTTTTCACTTTTCCTTGACTTGGAATTTGATTGATTCGTACGTTATCATAACGCATAGAACCCGTAGTCACACCATTGTTGCTCAACTGATTACTGATCCAAACAAATGCTGGACGACCAGCAAATAAACCTGATCCACCACGAACCTGAATGTCGCGATTGCCTTTGGCATTCCAGTTGAATCCCATACGAGGAGAAACCAATGGTTTGGCAGTTGGCAACGTCTTGGTAGAGTAATTTGCCGCTTTACCATCAGGACCAATGAAATTCATCGTATCTACTTTTTTGTTCCAATATTCACTTTCTGAAGAATAAGATGGGATATCAATTCTAACACCCGCTGTAATCTTCAAACGCTGACTCACCTTAAAATTGTCCTGAATATATGCACCCGTTTGATTCACCTTTGGGCTAGCAGTAGGCAATGCACCTTTATCAACAGCACTGTAAGTAAGTGCATAACGAGCCAATTGAACAGAGGTATCACCATTGGCACTCTTGTAGAAATCACTTAGTGATTTGTATATAAACTGTCCGTAATAGGTAGGCGTAAATGTGTTTTCAAAGGCAAAATGTTCAAAATTGAAACCCGCATTCACAGTGTGTTTGCCTTTGTAGTACGTCAAATTTTCTTGAATCTGCAAAGTGTTAGTATTCAATATGTTATTTGGCGTAAATGGCTCATATCCAAATGAAGTGTAGGTCTGTCCAGCTTCCATGATATCTACCAATGGGAAGATTCCACCACCACTACCACGGAAATCGCGGTTTGCAGTATAGCCAACTTGGAAAGATGAAAACAAACTCTTGCTGATGTTTGTATTTAATTCACCAATGATTGAATTCAAGTTGTTATTGATGATATAATTGTTATTTGCGAAATTTAACGCATTTACTGTTCCATTCCTGCCACCAGAGAAAACACCAGAATTTGATGCCAATACATCTCTGCGTGATACCAAAGAATTGTATCTCAAAGAGAATTTATTTTTATCGTTGATATTCCAATCCAACTTCATCAAATACTTGAAACTATAAGTTTCTCTCTTATATCCATCATATTCACCCGCTTCGTAATTGTATTTGGTCTTAAGGAAATTCTGAAGTGAATCCAAAGCAGAAGCACGAACACGCGTTACGTTAGCCGTTCCACTTGGCTCACCACGATTGGCTTTGAACTGTGTACCTGGATCCGTACGTCTTTCTTCTTCCGCGTTAACAAAGAAGAATAACTTATTTTTTACGATGGCCCCACCCAAACGGAAACCAATCTGTTGCACGTTGTACTCGTCAGTTTTTACATCAACCTCACCCGCTTTCTTACCAACCATTTTGTTATTTCTAGTATTCATGAAAGCACTGCCTTCCAAATTATTCGTTCCAGAACGAGTAACCGCATTTACACCGGCACCAGTGAAACCGCCCAAACGAACATCGTACGGTGCCAAATTAATCTGAACTTCCTGAATCGCATCCAAAGAAATTGGAGTAGATGCTGTTTGACCTGCAGGCGCTGATGCCAAACCAAAAGAGTTATTGAAAATTGAACCGTCAATTGTCAAGTTGTTATAACGTGAATCTTGACCTGAAAATGAAACACCATTTCCCGTTGTCGACGCCACTGAACTAGACCTACTTTGTGGTGTCATACGCATGAAATCATTTAAGTTTCTGCTCAATGTAGGCATCGTGTTCAACGCTTCTTGGTTGATGTTTGTGCTCGCTCCAGTGTTTTGAGAGTTAAGTAATTTCGATTTTTGAACCGCGATATTCACCGTTCCAACAGAACCGCCCTTTGCAACGGCAACCATGTCTAATACGAAATCTTGTCCCAAAGTGATGAAAACATCACCCACTTCTACAGCACTGTAGTCGCCATAATTGACAGAAATTTTGTAAGGACCACCGATTCTCACTCCAGGGATAGAATAATAACCTGAGTTACTAGACGACCCTGTAAAAACAGAACCACTGGGTTCGTGGGTAGCTATAATAGTAGCACCCTTTAAAATTTGACCTTCTCCGTCTTTTACCAATCCGGTGAAACTTGCGTTGGATACCTGCGCATTACTAATTACAGCAATCACACTGGTAATCAACAACATAATGAAATGTTTTATTTTGATTTTCATAGTTTAGATTTAACATCAAAAAAATGAAACAAGTCTAAATCACGTGTTACCCCAATGTTAAATATTGGGGTTTTATATTAAATAAACCATAACAAACAACTTAAAATTGTTGCCACTCGCAAAAAAATCTTTTTTAGTGAGGGAATTCTATCGCCCCATGTAATTCATCATGCCAATCAGCAATGCACTGAGACCCAATAGCTGAAGTCCTGCGCCAATGTATACCGAACGCAAATACTCGGAAGGAAGGTCCATTTTCCGCAATTTGGCAATACTCAAACCCTGACTCGTAATGATATACATCATCAACAATATAAAGTATCCCACCATTGGATTGTAACCCAATTCTGTCAGATAATCCAACCACTTCGTGTAGCCCAAAACCAAATAGACTCCAACGATGCAAAACAATATATACATCCCTACGATCCGCATCTTAGAAAATGATGCCATCACAAAGCCCAACTGCTCGTGACTCAAGGTCTTCATTCCGCGCTCCTTCACCGTTCTACCTAAAAAGGTCGTTACAATCATCACACCCAATCCCGCGTAAAAAATCATCTCTGAATTCATGATGGCAAGTTACAGCGAAGTTGATTTACTTTCAGAAAACAAAATGAATTTGTATCCCAAACTTCAATGTTCATTTGCCTTTATCACGCAAAGTCAATTACTCTACAACCAACTGAACGCCACTCACTGCAGCGATAGTTTTGATTGAGATATGATAAATTCCAGCAGCTAAATCAGAAATATCAATTGATGGATTTGGTTTCAAATTATATAAAGTCTTTACCAAAATTCCAGTCGTGGAATAAATCGTAATCTCATCCATCGTAGTTTCACAATTTAATGTAACCGTCTTGTTTGATGGATTTGGATATAATGTCACAACTGGCTTCACATTCGCTTGATTACCTGCTCCTACACCTTTGCCTTCGAAACGAATATTGTCGATATAACAAATATTATCTGAACTCCTGGCTGGCGCGGTGGCAAAATCTGGGAATATAATTATCTGATCATTTGACTCGCCGATGCGTTTGCTGAAATCAAAAACCAACTCTTCCCAAGCACCCGTGGTAGTATTAGTAACTTTGATCTCTCCAGTTGATGCGCCTGATGCGGATGCAAACTTGATCCCAACATCGCTCTTCACCGATTTCCAAACAAGCATTTTTACTATACAATTGCTCGCACTTAAAGTAAATGTGCCGATATCAGAGCCGTGCTTACTCTCAAAACCCGCCCATGGCTGACCTGCTTTCATTGCCGTGAATTTTGCCACCGTTGCCGATACGTTGAGTCCCGAAGAACTAGGATTCGCTACAATTTCAACCGCAGGGTTGGCCCCGTTTTCGAAAGTGGTCCATGTGAAAGTCTTTCCATTGCCTGAGGTTTCAAAATCAATGGGGGATTTTTGCGCTGATACGCCAGTAACTGCTGCAATCGTGAAGGCAGAAACAAAGAGTCGTTTTAGTATTTTCATCTGTTCAATGGCTAAGCCATCAAAACGAAGGTAAGTATGTTAATTGTAAAAATTACAATAAGTAAAAATTAATCGCGAATCATGAGGAACAAAACCAAAAAGAACAAATTACCTTTGAGAAATCAGATTACAATAAATTGACCCTTAGAATCTTGGAATTATTCATTCGTTATTTAATAGTCATATTGCAATATTTAGTTATAAATAGAAAAAGTATTTCTCAAGAAATTAAACCATGATTCGGCCCGCTTTTTCATTCATTTTAGCCATTTCACCCCTGCTCATCACGCCAGAGATCCCCTGGAGCAAATCTAAATCAGGTGGTGGGGTAATCGTCTACACCCGACCGGTTGTTGGTTCGGACATCAAAGAAATTAAAGCCACCTTTGAATTATCTTGTTCTCTAAATTCGGCTGTGGCTTGCGTAACCGACATCGCCAATTATCCAAAGTGGATTTATGCCACCAGTGAATCAAGGGTATTAAAAGTTATCAGCCCAACGGAAATAACCATTTACCAGAGAATAAATACACCTTGGCCACTAGACGATCGCGACATCTGCGGTCATTATGTAATGAAACAAGACCCAACGACGCTAGATGTAAATATCACAACCCATGCCGAGCCCAAGTTAGTTCCAAACAAAGCGGGTGTAGTGCGCATCCAATTCAATCGCACTATTTGGAATATTAAGTCGTTGGCAAAAAACAAATTACATTGTGAGTACTTTATAACTTTCGACCCCGCCGGAACAGTTCCCGCATGGATGATCAATTTATTCATTAGCGAAGGACCCTACAGCAGCCTCACCAAACTCATTCAAGAGGTCAAACAGCCCAAATACGCCAACATCAAATACAGTTGGATTAGGGAAAAGCATCAGTAAATAACATAATTTCGCAAACATGGAATACCGCAGACTCGGAAAATCAGGACTACCCATATCTGAACTCAGCTTTGGAAGTTGGATCACTTTTGGAAATCAAATCGAAAATAATACATCCGAGCGACTCATGGACATTGCCTATGAAGCCGGGGTAAATTTTTTCGACAATGCCGAAGTATACGCCGCAGGGGAATCGGAAAAAGTCATGGGCCAAATTCTGAAAAAGAAGGACTGGTCGCGTGATTCTTACATCGTCAGTTCAAAAGTATTTTTTGGCGCGGGGCCCAAAGTGCCAACTCAACGAGGACTGAATCGAAAACACATCGTAGAAGCATGTAATCAAGCCCTCCAACGCCTGCAAGTAGACTATCTCGATTTATATTTCTGTCACCGCCCCGACAAACAAACACCCATCGAGGAAACCGTTTGGTCGATGCACCAACTCATCCTCGCCGGAAAAATCCTCTACTGGGGAACTTCGGAGTGGAGCGCGCAAGAAATCATGGAAGCGCATATGGTCGCCCAGCGGTATAACCTCATCGGACCAGTAATGGAACAACCCCAATATAACATGTTGGTGCGCGACAAAGTAGAAGTGGAATACGATCAGATATACAAAACCGTAGGTCTGGGAACAACCATCTGGAGTCCGCTCGCCTCGGGTTACCTCACCGGAAAATACCTCAACCAACCCCCTTCAGAATCACGCCTAAATCGCGCCGAACTCGGTTGGCTTTCAGAAAAACTCTTGAAAGAAAACAATCGCAAAATCGTTGGCAATTTGGTGGAATTTGCAAAAGAAATTGGCGTTTCGATGCCGCAATTCGGCGTAGCATGGTGTCTAAAAAATCCCAATGTGAGCACTGTCATTTTGGGCGCAACCAAAACTGAGCAACTCGAAGAAACCCTTAAATCGACTGAAATCCTGCACAAACTCACCCCTGATGTGATGGAGCACATCGAAACCATTCTTCAAAACAAGCCCCAACATCCGCCGTACTAACTGTGGCATAAGGTTTGCACATTTGGCGCGAATGAAATTTCGTGGTACGCTACTGATGTCGACTGTTTTCCTAAGCCTTCTCGCTTGGATCGGTACATCAAACGCAGACCCCATCGAAAAAGCACTCAAACTCATTCGCATTTCTTCCAAATCTGCAAAACCCATATCCAAACTCCGAAAATCTTCGGTACCTAGAGATACAAATCAGGCATCGGAAGATATCGCTCAACTCAATCAACAAGAAGCGGCACTCATTTTATTCAAAAGGCGATTCACCAAAGACAGTATCAACCCTGTGCTCTATCACGCCCAAGCACTGCTGCCTAACAACAAAGAATCCGACGCCCAACTCCGACTAGCCTTAACGGCAATGCAATATTGGGGGACAACAACAATTAGCAAAGCCGGGAAAGACAAATCCGGGGAAATTTGGAAAAAATACGACAATAAATATGGTGTAACCTACAGAAATACAGATACACTGCTTTTTGAACTCACACAAACCTGGTGGACCCAAAAACCGAATTACAATTTGGAGCACGCAAGAAAATTATTGCATGAGATAGAATTCCATCACGAACGTATTTCTAACTATCAAGTCGACATTCAACGCATCGAAGATGAAACTTTTAATCAAGCTGTAGCCAAACTCAAAACGCCAGCAGATACTGCCTTCCATGCCCCAAAATTTGAATCGATCGCCCTCAAATCACACCACAAACTCATTGAATTTCAAAAAGAATACATCGAACGTTTAGAATTTGATTCATTGATGCACTCCCGCGATATCCAAGCTTTATCGGCCAGAAGGTCTCAATTACTCAAAATCAAAAAGCCCACCCAACAGGTAAAATTGATGATTCAACAAGCCGAAGACACACTGGTGCAGTGGGAATACGAATTGGCTTGCAGCGAGGACCAAGAGTACAGCTATTTACGTTTCCTAAAATCATACCCAAAAGCACCGCAAAAGAATGCGATTTTGCAAAAACTAGATGCGATGGCTTTTGAACGGGCACAACAAATCAATACGGTTGAGGCCTATGAAAACTATCTCAAAAACCAGCCCCAGCCGCCAATTGGTCGGCAAGACCTCACGATGCGCGCGCAATTTCTACTTCGAGCCCTCACCGTAATTCCCGTGCCATTTGCTTACACCAACAAAGACGGATTTTACTTTGCCGATTCATCAACCGGTCAGCCCTGGATGGAATTGGACTATAAAATGGCCTACCCTTTTGCGTTGAATAACAACAAATCGCATTTCGTTGAAAACGGCTCAACGCTTATCCCAGGCTGCGCACTGGTGATGCGAACAGATACCTTTGGCCTAATAGAATACAGTTACATCACAAAGGATGGAAAACCCTTTACCAAAAACAATTACGAAACAATTTATCAGTTTAGTAGCAGCATGGCCTTTGTTCAACGCGGCGGCAGATGGGGCATTCTCAATTACCGCGGCAAAGAATTGTTGCCCTGCAAATTCGAAAATCTACGATACGATACCGCAGCCCATCGAGGAGCATTAAAAACAAACAAAAAGTGGGCGCTCTTCAACGAATCCGGCAAGCTAATCACCCCGCCCAAATACGATGCAATTGGTTTTGAAACATGGGAAAATGAACCCACCGAATCCCCCGCTAAACTGTGGGTTAAAAATCGATGCGCCGCCCAAATCAACGGAAACTGGGCCTTGATTGATACGCTAGGAAATTCACTAACCCCCTTCGCATACGAAAGCATGACCTCACTGCCTTTTGGTCGTTTCATGGGCAAAATCAACGATGGATACTGCCTTTGGCGCGATACCATTCAATGCAGTGCGGAATACTCCGAGGCCGTGGATTTTGGCAAACCCTATACCCTAGTCCAACAAAAAGGTTGGGGAATTATTGATACCCTCGGTAGAATTTTGGTGCCCCCGATTTATGAAAAAGCCCTCTTGGTAGGCAGTACAGTGGCGCTGCTAAAGAACAAAAAATGGAATTTTTATTACTCTCGCGGCGAATTCAATTTGCCAATCAAAGGCGCGATCGACGATTTTAGAATGCATGGCGATGGAATGGTTTTCGCACGTCAAAAGAAAAATTGGATCCTGTATCACGCCTACACTAAAACTGTGAGGAAAGTAAAAACAACTGATTTACAACAACTTACAGACACGTTACTCTTAGAGCCCATTGGCAACAGTTGGTTTATCACCCATGCCAACGGCAAAGTATTATTATTGGATAGCCTCAGCAGCCTTAGCAAACTAAACGACCATGAATGGTTGGCGAGCAAATCATCGGGCACAGGATTGTTGTGTCTGCCATCCATGCAGTGGAGCCTAAAGCCAAAATATCAAGAAATCATCGTGTCGCAAAAACCATCGCATTATATGGTAAAGAGCAACGGAAAATGGGGCGTGGTCAATAGCTTCGGCGATATAATTGTGCCTATCATTTACGATGCGATAACCGATACCGAATACCCTGGATATTGGTATGCATTGCAGGGCGAAAAAACCCTTTGGATCAATGCATCTGGAGCTGCCTTGTTGAGTAAATAACGCATGCCATTGGCGTCTTTGTTGAATGCCGCATTAGCCTTTACGATTTTGGGCCGATTGTACGCAAAACTTTGGCGCGCAGCCTCCCCTTTGTTTATCTTTGCAAATCGGTATCGATTTAATACCATTGCCTCAACAATACATGGTCCCGTAGTAGAATGGATACTACGAATGCCTCCGGAGCATTAGATACAGGTTCGATTCCTGTCGGGACCACCTGAAAGCGACGCCAAACCAGTAAACTACTGAGAAAAATAGAAGAGTCGCAAGAATAACTGTTTATTCGAAATCGATAATTTATATTTGCTACAATGAGTTATAAAATTCAGTTTTCACAATGGTTGATGCATCAACTCCAACAAGCCGGAGCCACCGCCGATTCATGTGAAATTTTACACCCCCTCGTTTTAACGATCGGACTCGTTGTCCTAATAGCAATTGCCGATTTTGTTTCTAGAAAAGTCATCCTCACAGTGGTGGCTCGGTATGCAAAAAAATCCAATAACACCTACGACGATATTCTGGTTGAAATGCGGGTTTTTATCTATCTCGCACATGTCGTCCCCGCCCTCGTTGCCAAAAAAGGTCTCCTTTTTATATTCAACGAAAACTCGGATTGGGTCAATATTTTACAACATCTAATCGATGCGTATATCATCATCGCCATCATCCGTTTTGTGCAAGCAGTGCTCAGAGCAATCAAAGTGTTTTTACTCAATTCAGAGGACTTCAAAGACAAACCCATCGGATCGTATACCCAACTGCTAAATATCATCAATTATGCGGTGGGTATCCTATTTATCATCAGCAACATCACCGATAAACCCCTGTGGACATTGCTAACGGCTTTCGGTGCCCTATCAGCCTTGGTCATCCTAACCTTCCGCGATACCATTTTGGGATTGGTAGCATCCATTCAAATTTCAGGGAACGACATTGTAAGAATGGACGACTGGATCGAGGTACCCAAATACGGTGCAGACGGACATGTGATTGAAATTAACCTTACCAATATTAAAGTCAAAAATTGGGACAATACCATCACCACAATACCAACCCATGCACTCATTAACGATGCGTTTAAAAACTGGAGAGGCATGGAAGAAAGCCAAGGCCGGAGAATGAAACGCTCCATCAATATCAAAATTTCTACCATCCAATTCTGTACCCCTGACATGCTGGAGCGATATAAAAAAATTACGTTGATTCGGGACTATATCGACAAAAAACAAGAGGACATTGACGCATACAATATCAAAAACAATATCGACAAAACGGTCCTCGCCAATGGTAGAAACCTAACCAACGTGGGGATTTTTAGGGAGTACATGTACCGCTATGTGGATCAACATCCCAAGGTGAACAAGAAATTGGTGGCCCTTGTGAGGCAGTTGTCTCCCGGCGAAAAAGGATTGCCACTAGAGTTATATTGTTTCACCCGCGACAAACAGTGGATCGACCACGAGAATATCGCAGCTGATATTTTTGATCATGTGCTTGCGGTTGTTCCTCAATTTGATTTAGAAATTTTCGAATCCCCGTCTGGGAAAGAAAGTTGATTGCAAAATAATTTCGCGTACGACTTTACCCTATTACTCACTGCGATTTTTGTATCTTTGATTCATGGTGATCCGCTTGCCCAAATGGTTCTTACTTTGCATCTGCGCTTTCTTCTTAAGCCAAGGGAATAAAGTAGTTGACAACCTATTTGAATATTCCAAAAACATTGAGATTTTCACTGCCCTCTACAAAGAATTAGGCACCAACTACGTCGATGAAATCGAGCCCGGAAAATTGATGAAAACCGGCATCGATGCGATGCTTAAATCACTGGACCCCTACACCAATTTTTTTACTGAATATCAAGCCGAAGAGGCCCTGATCGAAAAACAAGGTCAATATGGCGGCGTAGGATGCAGAATCATGCTCCGAAACCATTACCCCGTTGTCAATTTTATTGAAGAAGGTTATGCCTTTAACATCGCCGACGTTAGACTCGGTGACATCATCACTAGCATCAATGGCATCTCCTTACAAGATAAGTCAACCGACCAATTATTGAGTCTGGTTCGGGGCGCACCCAATACATCGTTCTCCATAGAAATTGATCGCGAAGGCAAAAGCATCAAAAAGCAAATCACCCGCATGGCAATCAAAACAGCCAGCGTATCGTTCAGTGGAATGTATCAAGGGGATATTGCCTACGTAAAACTGGAAGAATTTGGTCAGCACGCTGCCGACGAAATAGAAACATCGCTCAAAAAGATGATGGAGAAGACGGAGTTGAAAGGGGTGATTTTGGACTTGCGCGACAATGGCGGTGGACTCTTAAACGAAGCCGTTCAAATCGTGGGACTTTTTGTGGGCGAAAATCGATCAATCGTAACCCTCAGAGGTCAAAATGTAACCGGTCCAAAAAACTGGATCACACCAAACAAACCCCTTTTGCCCAATACGCCGCTTGTTGTGCTTGTGATTGAGCATTCTGCCTCAGCCTCCGAAGTCGTGAGCGGCAGCTTACAAGACATGGACCGCGCAGTGATTATGGGTCAAACGAGTTTTGGAAAAGGGTTGGTGCAGAATTATGCGAGCTTGCCTTACAGAACCCAAATGAAACTCACCGTTGCCAAATACTATACTCCCAGTGGGCGATGTATTCAACGACTTCAATATGGCGATCGCGATGAGAATGGCGTTGCCAAAACGATGTCGACCGCGCAAAAAAAGGCCTTCAAAACCCAAGGCGGAAGAACCGTTTATGAAGGCGGTGGCATCGATCCCGATGTTGCTTTAAAACCCTACCAAGGATTGGAAATACTAAAGTGGCTGGAACAAGAAAACATCATTTTCGATTGGGCAAATCAGCAATACAACTCACTACCCGACACATTGTTTCAGGCCATTTCTGATCTACAGTATACGCAGTTCTCCCAATACGCAGTCAAAAAAAGTCAGGCCAAATTGCAAGAGAAACTCCATAAATCTATGGCATCGATGTACTCAGACACTCAGTTTTTACAACAGATTTCAGGATTAAAAATAAATTCCGACCAGGTAAATACCAAAGTAAAAGCCGATTTAATCAAACAAAAATCAAGCATCATACTTGCATTAAATCGCGCGATGATGGAAAGAAAATTAAAGAAAAATCGTTTTCATCCAGCGTGGCTACTCTTGGATTTGGAATCAAAGGAAGCAGCAAAATTACTGCATGAACCCACGCGCTATCAATCCTTGTTAAAATAAATCAATACTGCAACCCCTTCAAAATGTTAAATGCATCAACAGAATTCACTTTGGCATCCATCAATATCGCAACAGATTTGATGACCTCAGGATTCTTGTGGCTCTTGCTCTTGGGCTCCTTTGGTGGTCTGTTGGCCGGTTTACTCGGTGTGGGCGGGGGAATGTTATTTATCCCTGTGATCACTTCCTATCTGCATCAATACGATATCAGCAGCGCAGAAATGGTGAAATTTACCTTGGCTAATTCCATTGCATTGGTATTTATGTCGGGCGTTTCTGGGACCTTCCGCCAAATCAAAATGGGAACTTGGCAATGGAAACAAAGTCTAACCATTGGTATTCCTGGAGCCATTAGCAATTACTTCATGACCCAGGCCATTCAAGACGGCGACTGGTATCAAAAGGAAGTCTTTCAAGGCGTCTTTTTGGGATTCTTAGGCTTGAGCATTCTCAACATGATTTTTGGGAAGTCAAAATCTTCTCGCTCAAAAGATGGCAATGGCAACCCCCAAATCGAAGAACAAAGCACCCCGTATCAGTTTAGTTTGATTCAAGATTGGCCATCCCTGCTGGTGGGAATTTTCGCCGGCACAATTGTAGCCCTGAGTGGCTTGGGTGGCGGCATTATCATGGTTCCCCTGTTCCTCATTATTTTAAAGAAATCGATGCACAGCGCTACGGCATTGTCGCTTTCCATAGTTCCAATCCTGTCGATTTCCGCTTTGATAAAATATATCAGCATTACCCCCGCCCAACAAATTTCTAGTTATCAAACGGGTTACCTTTTATGGATTATGCTCATCCCAATGCTACTTGGAGTGATTTTTTTCTCATCTCTTGGACAAAAATTGGCGACCAAAGTACCCGTTGTTTGGCTCCGTGTTATATTTGCACTACTTTCTGCTTTCATTTTGGTAAAAACCCTTTTAGAACTATATTCATGAGATTGATTTCATTATCTATTATTGCTCTTTGCAGTACCACCATAGCCCAAGCTCAACAAGTCCCAGCAACAAGAGCTGAGCGATTAAAAAAGGACATTAGTTACTTGGCAAGTGATGAACTTCAAGGCCGTCAAACCGGATCACCGGGCGAAATGATGAGTGCCGAATATATTAAGCAACAATTGATTGCGGCTAAGCTTCAGCCTCAAACCCAAGAATTTGATATCGTAAAATTGCGTTTGGCAAGCAACAAATGTCTTGTTGGCGTTCGTGCTCCTGGCATCGATACTGTTATCAGAAAACTCACACTTTTCAGTGAATTCTATCCACTGTCGCAAAGTGCAAACCTAGACAGCGTCACCGCCCCATGGGTTGATTGTGGTTATGGATTGGTTCAGGAAAAAACAAAAAGAGACGATTACGTTTTCGACATCAAAGGGAAAATTGCATTGATTAGATTGGGTTTCCCAGGGATGCAAGAAAACCCCAAAAGTGAACTTTCAGAGGTCGCGGAAATTCCAAACAAAATCGCTGAAGCCACCAAGCGCGGTGCTGTGGGAATTATTTTTATCAAACCTTACACCAGTTTTATCGCCCCCAGTGGGAATCTTAAACGCGACGAGAAAACCTTGAGCATACCTGTTTTCTTTTGCAATCAGACGGGTCAATTCCCCGTTGCACCCATCACCTTGATTAGCAATATTCATGTCCTTAAAGCCCAAGGTCATAACGTCTACGCTTTCCGCAATAACCGCAAGAAAAATACCATTGTAGTCTGTGCGCACCACGACCACATAGGTATCAACGAATACGAAAACAGTAGATATACCGGCAAAGCAGAAATTCATAACGGAGCCGATGATAATGCTTCGGGAGTGGCAGCCATGTTAGAAATGGCAAGAACTTTAAAAGGAGGCAAATACAAGAAAAACAATTACCTATTTATCGCATTCAGCGGTGAAGAATTGGGACTTTTGGGATCTAAATTTTTTACGCAAAACCCTCCAGTGACCCTTACAGGGAATAACAAAGGCAAATTGGGGAAGATCAATTATGTGATTAACATCGACATGCTAGGCAGAATCGACACTACCAAAAAAGTGCTTACGCTCAACGGTGTTGGTACTTCTCCGCAGTTCGAAAAGGCCATCTCGATGATCAAAACCGATACCAATCAAATCAGAATTATCACAACAAAGAGTGGTCTAGGACCAAGCGATCACGCTTCGTTCTATATCGAAAATATTCCCGTGGTACACTTCTTCAGCGGACAGCATGAGGATTATCACAAACCAAGCGACGATGAGAATCTCATCAATTATGTTGGCATGTCAAACAGCCTTAACGTAATGGAACAGCTGGTTTCGCTCAATAACAAACGCGGCAAATTAGTTTTTACTAAAACCCAAGATGTAACTGCTGGAAGAACCAAATTCAAGGTAACTTTAGGTGTGATGCCTGATTATAGTTACAGCGGAAAAGGCATGCGCATTGATGGTGTAACCGATGGCAAACCTGCTCAGAAAGCCGGACTTCAAAAAGGCGATATCATTCTGATGCTGGGCGATATGCCAGTAAATGGCATCGAAGATTATATGGTGGGTTTGGGAAAAATCAACCCAGAAAATCCTTCCAAAGTAGTTGTACTCCGCGGCACAGAAACCCTCACACTTCCAATTACATTCCAATAATTCATGAAAATCACTGAACATATCTCTGGCGCAGACAAAACGCTCTTTTCGTTCGAAATTTTGCCTCCATTAAAAGGCGCAAGCATCAAAGAACTATTTGCAAGCATAGATCCCTTGATGGCATTCCAACCCTCATTTATTGATGTTACTTATCATAGAGAGGATTATGTATTAAAGAAGCGTGCCGATGGCAGTTATGATCGCATTTCAACAAAAAAACGACCGGGTACCGTTGCGATATGCGCCGCATTACAGAACCATTATAAGATTGATGCTGTTCCACACTTAATTTGTGGTGGGTTTAGCAAAGAGGACACTGAAAATGCATTGATTGAATTGAGCTTTTTGGGAATCGACAATATTTTAGCCTTGAGGGGTGATAACCGGAAAGAGGATGCTCACTTTGAGCCAGAGAATAACGGAAATAAAAACGCCTTGGATTTGATTCATCAGATTCAAAATATGAACGCCGGGATTTATTTGGATGAAGAAATCAGCAATTCCAATGAGTCTAATTTCTGTACCGGTGCTGCATGTTATCCAGAGAAGCACGCTGATGCGCCAAATATGGAATCGGACTTGAAATTCCTTAAAAGAAAAGTGGATGCCGGAGCTAAATTCTTGGTTACGCAGATGTTCTTCAACAATCAACATTATTTCAATTTTGTCGAAAGCTGTCGTTCCGCCGGAATCACCGTCCCCATCATCCCAGGCATCAAACCCATTACCACAAGAAAACAGTTGTCGATCCTGCCGAAGTTATTTCACATGGATATCCCGTTTGCTCTGACCAATGAAATCGACCAGTGTAAGGATGACAAGCAAATCGCCGATATTGGTGTAGCTTGGGCCATCGAACAATGCAAAGAATTAATTGCAAATGGCGCCCCAGTACTGCATTTTTATACCATGGGTAAAAGCACCCAAACCAAAAAAATCTGCGAAGCCATTTTCTAATGGAGGGAACGGTCACCAAATCCACTGGCAGCTGGTATCAAGTACTTACAGACGATGGAAAGGTCTGGATGGCAAGAACGCGCGGCAAGATGCGATTGAACGACCTAGATACGAGCAACCCTGTGGCCGTTGGAGACCGAGTAGAGTTAATGGAGGACCAAAACTACGCCGATACGGGATCCATTTCAAAGGTTTATCACCGAAATAATTACCTGATCCGACGGGCGAATAAATTGAGTTCCCGCCGTCAAATTTTGGCAACTAACTTAGATGGTGCCGCTCTTATTGCAAGCCTAACATCGCCGAGAACGAGTTTGGGTTTTATTGATCGATTCATCCTTACCTGTGAGGCCTATCACGTGCCCGCGATGGTCTTTTTTAATAAAATGGATTTGTTGGGCGAACGGGGCGAAGAGGTAGTAGAAGATATCAAGCACATTTACCGCAATGCCAATGTCAGCGTGCTCTTGGGTTCGGCCACAGAAGGCAAAGCACTAGAGGCATTTTCCGCGATGCTGAAGGGGAAGCGATGGTTGCTCGCAGGGCATTCTGGAGTGGGTAAAAGCACTTTACTCAATGCCGTGTTTCCCGGAGCCAATGCCAAAGTAGGTAGAATTTCAGACCATCATGCCAAGGGCCGACATACAACGACGTTTGCTGAGATGTTTACCCTTGCCGACAATACGCAGATTATTGATACGCCAGGTATTAGAGATTTTGGTGTCGTGGATTTTGAACCCACAGAAATTTCCCAGTATTTCCCCGAAATGCGTCCTTATTTATCCAAATGCAAATTCAACGATTGCCTTCATACCCATGAGCCCGAATGCGCTGTGCTTGAAGCCTTGGAAAAGGGCGACATTGCCGATGAGCGCTATCAAAGTTATTTGGGTATTCTAAACAACGAGGATATCTTCGAATAAACGAATGCAAAACAAAAACGCAACATATCAAATCATGGGGAAACTCAACGGCATGGTAGCTGCGTTGATGCTTGTTTTAGCGATGGCGTTTTTATCGAGTTGCAGAAACAACAACGATTTTTTCACGGCTAAAAACAGCCTTACATATTCCGCTGATACAGTTTGGTTCGATACAGTTTTTACGAGGGTTCCGGGGTCGACCTATCCCATATCAGTTACACAGATTTTTAGCATCAAAAACCCAGAAAAACTGCCTGTTAACGCAAATTTCCAATTGGGTGGAGGTGCCAATTCCGCTTATCGAATGAGTATTGATGGGATTTCTGGTACCCAAATCAACGAAATCGAAATTGGTGCATCGGATTCGGTATTTGTTTTTGTGCAATGCAAACTAGAAGCCAATAACAATACCCAACCTTTATTGGTGATGGACTCAATTATATCCAGTGTGGGCGGACATCGAAGCAATGTTAAATTGGCGGCTTACGGATGGGATGCACATTATTATCGAGATACCATTTTTGAAAGTAATATTACCCTTTCAGACAATCAAAAACCCACGGTAATTTTGGGTTACATGGGGGTGGATCAAGGGGCAACGCTAACTATCAAACCTGGAGTTCAACTTTTTGCATCGGCTCAAACCAAAATTTATATTGCTGGAACGCTAGATATTCGGGGGTCGGCAACACAACGCGTTTCAATCCGGGGTGACAAACCCGTTTGGGACCCGCAGTTTCTTCCCAACCAATGGGGTGGTATTCATATCCTTGTGGGTAGTGTTAATAACAGCATCCAATACGCAGATATTACAAACGCAACAATTGGTATACGCGTTGATTCTTTGCCTGTGAATGGAAGTACTGGACTAAAAATTTCAAATACACGCATACAATATTCCGGCCAAGCAAGCTTGGCCGGAATCACAGCCGATATCCAAGCAACAAACTGTCTGTTTGCCGATGCAGGCAGCTATAGCTTTCTAGCCCTCCTTGGAGGAAACTATGCGTTTAATCACTGCACATTTTCAGAATATTCCGGTTTCTCTTCACGCACCGATGGTCACTTTGCCGCAACCAATACACTGCGCGACGGCAATGGAAAATTACTCAACCACGCACCACTAAATTTATCCGTTTATAATTGTATCGTAGATGGTCCGCTCAAAGAAGAATTACAGTTCGACCAAACCACTCTAAACGTTTTCAATATCCGTCTCGAAAACAACATACTAAAATCGCTCAACCC
>Ga0102865_1000128_pt1 | contig 22484 bp, 20 predicted proteins | sample Colrivmet1449C02_FD_78440 | JGI IMG/M metagenome (GOLD analysis project Ga0102865, IMG submission 78440) | Estuarine microbial communities from the Columbia River estuary - metaG 1449C-02 | ecosystem: Environmental > Aquatic > Marine > Intertidal zone > Estuary | place: USA: Columbia River...
ATATTCCAGTACAAAAAACTTTTACGGGACATTATAAATGAGTAGTTTTTTTGATTCTGATATTATTCAGGATGAACTAAAAGAAATCAATCAACTTCAAGAGTTTATATACAATAGTATTTTAACTTTTGGTATGATGCCTCGTGAAGATAAACTGGAACATATTGAAAAAATGACAATGTTGCTTGAAAAGCAGCGTATTATGTACACAAGACTTTCTCTTTCCGATGACCCTCAAGCAGTTGAGATGAAGGAAAATGTAAGAAGGTCGGTTGCTCTGATGGGGTTTCCGCCAGATACTGATATGAGCATTCTTTTCAGCAGTATGACAAAAACAATTGAGTCACTCAAAAAGTACCTTGACTAATGAGTGATTTTTTGCTATAATATCCAAGTAATCCAACAAATCCAAACTATCCCAAAAAATCTTATGTCGTTTTCGGACTTAAAAAAGCAATCTAAACTTGGTTCTCTCACCGAAAAACTGGTGAAAGAAGTAGAAAAAATGAATAATTCTGGTAATTCTTCTGATGACCGTCTGTGGAAATTGGAATGTGACAAAGCAAATAATGGTTATGCCGTTATTCGTTTCCTTCCTGCTCCTGATGGTGAAGACCTACCATTCGTTAAAGTCTATTCTCACGCCTTTCAGGGACCCGGAGGTTGGTTGATTGACTCGTGCCTAACTACCCTCAACCAGAAGTGCCCCGTATGTGAGCACAACGGTCAATTGTGGAACTCTGGTATAGACTCCAACAAGGAAGTTGCCCGTAAGCAGAAGCGTAAACTGACTTACATGAGTAATATCTATGTTGTCAAGGACCCTGCTAATCCTGATAATGAGGGTAAAGTCTTCCTCTTCAAGTATGGTAAGAAAATCTTTGACAAACTCACGGAAGCAATGCAACCTGAGTTTGAAGATGAAACTGCCATCGATCCGTTTGATTTCTGGACTGGTGCTAATTTCAAACTGAAGGCAAAGAGTGTTGCCGGTTATAGAAACTATGATTCCAGTGAATTTGCCGCTCAGGGTGCTTTGTTGGATGATGATGATGCTATGGAAGCAATTTGGAAGAAGCAGTTTTCTCTTTCTGAGTTTGTTTCTCCTGACCAATTCAAGTCTTATGAAGAAATGAAGAAGCGTCTTGAAGTTGCCTTAGGTGGAAAAACATCCCGTACTGATTCTGAAGTTGAGGATGAGGATGACTATCGTGGTCCTGCTCCTTCTCTGACTGAAGATTTGCGTACCGAACTTAGCAACCTGAAACCGACTCGTTCTGTTGCGGTTGATGAAGATGACGATGATGAATCCCTGTCATATTTTGCCCGCCTAGCGGAATAATGAGGTAAAGGGGAGAGAAATCTCCTCTTTTTTATGGCATCGTGACTCTTGTGTTCTCGGTACGAATTAATTTATCATTTACATATTGCGATGATCTATCATATGTCATCGCTTTTCTTGTATCATTAATAACCTGTTGAAGATATGAAGGTTTAAGAACATATATGCTCCTTTTCTTATTATTTTTTCTGACTTCATATTCATAATTACTAATACCAACAACAGGATTTAGAGTTTGTACGGGAATATTAGGGTCTGGAATGGTAAAGACTGAATCGACGATTTTACCTGCCGGAAGTATAAGTCTTCCTCTAGAATCTTTGACTTCTATGGTTTCATAATGATGAACTGCGTTTAGGTCATTTCCATATAATTGTTCCGAATACCTATAGATATCTCTATCTGAAAGAGGCCATTCATTTCTTACATTTATGATACCAGCACCAACCAATACAACCCAATCATACTGAGAACTTCCATAAAGTTCTTCGGCAACTGTATCAGGTCTTGCTCCTTCTTGGATTTGATACTTATTGAATATGGTAAAAACATTTTGTAAGTCATCACGCAGTTTAACTCTACGAAATATATTTTTTACCAATAAGTAATCATCAGATCCTTTACGACTTGATAAGAATGATTGATACTCTAAATTGGGAAGTTCTCTGAAATATGACATTTTTAGAATCCGGTTGCTTCGCTTCCTGTACCTGTTTCGTAATCTTCTGCGTAAATTGGAGTGAGTTCTTGGAATGTTAGGGTCATAGTCATATGAACCGGTGTGGCATCAGAATAAGTTGCATAAGTTCCAGAACCAGTATAATTTACTGTTATATTATGAAGAGCACAAATCTTAAATCTATTTAGATATGGATGTGGCCTTCCTCCACTCATATATTCTATTCTAAAAACTTCGGGTGCCTTAAGGAACAATCCAGCAGCACCCCCTGCTACTCTACCCTTTTTGGCAGCACCGTGTATTTTAAATTTTCTAATTATATTCTTAACCTCCGTTGCTTCTTTTTCAGAACGAGGAACAATATCATATGAGAAAGAAAATGCCTGCCTTAAATCAATTCCACTAAAAAGTAATTCAATATTTGAGTTAAATACTGCTCCGGCAAACCTTGAAGTAAGTTGTGAAGATGGAACATTCTTTCCAGTAACAATATTTGCCATCGAATTGATGAGTACTGCCTGAATCATTTGTTGTGTTGTTCCGGATTTAGCGGCATCAACTATTTTGTTTGCTGTTGACGTTATCTTAGATTTTAAGTCATTAAAATCTTTTGTATCAAGTAACCCTGCAACGGAGCCTGCAGCAGCTGCTTCCAGAAGTCCCATTGAACTTCCACTCCATTTGACGCTATTACTATCTTTTATGTCATCAGGAATTGGTAATATAACGGTTCCCTTCAATAGGTTAACATCATCTTTACCTCCTACATTGGCATACACATCATCAGAAGAAGGGAGTGCAAAAGTTCCTTCTCCCGGAATAAGTCCTGGTGGTTTATACTCAAGAAAAGTAATTTTTAAGTAATCATCAGATGTTGTGAGTTTTGTAAGTGGATATCTATAGATAAACGGAGAAGCGGTTGCCATTTATAGTTTTTAGTTATTTATCTCAATTTTGTATTAATTTTCTATATGGTACTGATCTCAATGTTGCAAATTCTTGTTGACTCAATTCATACAACCCACTGACTAATCGATCACCATCTGCCGTATTATATTGTCTAATTTTTCCAAGATGATAATTAAATCCTATGAATCCATTTAGATATGGACCTCCTGCCAAAATCAGTGGATGTTGATCATAAAGAATTTTTGGAGTTTTTGCATAATAAATGTAGGTATAGTATTTTCCCGGTAATGGATATGCACTTTCAGTTCCACTCAATATCGACATAATTTCATTCATTAATTTATCCGGTTTCTCACTTCCATTTAATGATTTTTTGAAATCGCTAAAACGATTTGTGAGTATCTTCCCATCAATTCTTCTGGGTGCTTTTGGATTTTTGCTAATATAATCACGATCATTTTTAATGATACTGATCAATTGTTCTTTTTTTAATCTTTTATATCCACCGATTGATCCTTTTCCACTGGCAGTTGTATAATAAATTGTATGAAATTCTGCAATCTCAATTAATTCATCCCGTGTATACTCATCTAATGGTTTTTCGTATCCTGTGAGTGCCATTACTTGATACCTAATTGGAATTCCGTAATCACCTTAAAGGTCCACCCTCTGTCCTTACAATATTCTCTTGCTGCTTCCCACTTTGATTGATTCTTGGCATACTCATATGCCTCATAGATGTATCCTTTGGTCTGCCTTTTTGGTTTTGGTGGTGGCATCGTTTGCTTATGGGGTTTAATCTCAATCAAATATTTTTTAGTACTTCCATCAGGTTCTTTGACCTTTATATAAGCATCAGGGAAGTATTTGTGAATGCGCCCATCTACCGGGGAACGATAAGGGATGGCAAGTTCTTCGGAAGCATACTCTAAAATATTTTCATTTGTATCGCAATATTTTAGAAACTTAAGTTCCCATAAGGACCGATAGATAATGTTGGTGGGGTCTCCAACATATTTTTCAGGAAATGATGGTTTGAATTTTCCCTTATAAGACATCTAAATACTTATACTAATAAGACTCATAAAGGTATTTAGAGTGTCTAGAGCCCGTAAAATATCAGACATTAAACCATTATTTACTAATTTAGCACAAACTTCACATTATCAGTTAATATTTGGTGGTCTTCCAAGAGAATTGCAAAATTATCTCCTAAAAAGAGGAGTTTCTCCATTTTTTGTTGCTGAATCTGCCGGTCTTTTATGCTATAATGCATCATTACCAACATCTAATCTTGCCACTAAAACCGTTGATGGAAATTTCACCGGAGTTTCTGAAAATTTTGCCTTTGCCAGAACATATGGGGAAATAACTCTGGATTTTTATGTTGATTCAAATTACTTAATGATAAAATTTTTAGAATCTTGGATGGAGTTTATTTCTAGTGGTTCTCATAATCCTATAGGAAACCAATTTGCAGGTCCTGTAAGTCAAGGAGCAGCAAATTACTTTGTAAGAATGCAGTATCCAGAAACTTATAAAACAAGTTTTACTAAAATTATTAAATTTGACAGGAATTATGAGTATTTTAAACAAATTGAATATACTTTTGTTGGACTCTGGCCCGTTGGTATAAGCCCTCCTATAGTTTCTTATAATCAATCAGATGTACTAAAGGTGTCGGCAACTTTTAAATATGATCGTTATATTGCAGGTAGAGCATTAAGTTTGAATAAATTTATTGGTAATGATAATAATAAATCTACAACAACCCCGGATGTTTCATCAGATAATACTCGTGTAACTTATCGAACTGGACAATCTCTTGGGAATGAAAGTGGAGTAAGACCTACAATTACCAATCCAGGAAGCGTGTTTCCTACAGTCTTAAATAACTGAACTAAATATTTTCAATGAAGTTTTTATTGGAGTATTATGCCTTTACCAAAAATTGCAACACCGACATATAGTTTAGAAATACCATCTATCAAAAAAGAAATTAAATATAGACCTTTTCTTGTAAAAGAAGAAAAGATTTTAATTATTGCTATGGAAAGTGAAGACCCAAAGCAAATTGCAGAGGCACTTAAGACCGTAATTGGAAATTGTATTATTACTAGAGGTATTAAAGTAGAAGAATTATCAATTTTTGATATTGAATATATTTTCTTAAATGTTCGTGGAAAATCTGTCGGAGAAGATGTTGATATTCTTTTGACTTGTCCAGATGACGGAACAACTCAAGTTCCAGTAACAGTAAATCTTGATGATATTGCAGTAGTGGTAAAACCAGAACACTCTAGAGATATTAAACTTGATGAAACTTTAATATTAAGGATGAAATATCCTTCTATGAAAGAATTTATTAAAAATAATTTCTCAAACGTTGGTGGTATGAGTGTAGATGATACTTTTGAGATGGTTGTATCTTGTATAGAACAAATTTATTCTGAAGAAGAGTCTTGGTCTGCATCTGATTCTACTAAAAAAGAACTAGAAGAATTCTTAGAGCAATTGACTTCTCAACAATTCAAAGAAATTGAAAAATTCTTTGATACTATGCCTAAACTTTCTCATACGATTTCAATTAAAAATCCCAATACCGGCGTGGAAAGTGATATTACATTGGAGGGACTAACATCTTTTTTCGCCTAGGATTGGCGCACGAAGATCTTGCGTCATATTATAAAACTAATTTTTCTCTGGTTCAACATCATAAATACTCTTTGACAGAACTAGAAAATATGATTCCTTGGGAGAGAGAAATTTATATTAATCTCCTTCATCAGTATATTGAAGAAGAAAATATGAGGAACCAATCTAATGGATAAAGAAAATTCTATATCATCAACTTCTTTAGTTGGTCTTCAAGATCAACTTAATACTGTTCGTTCGGAAATTGTTACGACGAATGTTAATCTTCAAGGTATTGGAAGATTAATACAATCCGATAGCTTACAGGACCAAAGGAAACTTTTAGAAGAAAGAGAGCAGGAAAAAAAACTTTTAGAATTAAAAATTAGACAGGGGCAAGAAAATCAATTAGAACAAAAAGTTTCTACTTCTCTTCGATCTCCATTAATTTCTACAGAAAAAAAATTAAACTCCACATTTGGGAATATTACAAAATCTCTTGGAGCATTATTTGGATTTTTTGGAATTAAAGTTATACAAGGAATTCAATCAAGTGCAAAACTTGGACTTGGAGCACTTAAAGGAATAGGAGATCTTCTTAAGGGTTCTTTTGGATTTATTACTTCTACAATAGGAACATTAAGTAGAGGTTTTACTTCTATATTATCTGGAATCGGAGGAATTACTGGAAAAGTTATTAAATCTTTATCGGCACTTGCTACATCTCCATTTAAAGCAATTGCTGATTTAGTCAAATCATTATTATCAGGACTTAGAACCGCTGCCCCCGTTGCCGCTGCTACTGCTGGTGTATCTGCTGCAGGATCTCTACTACTTAAAGCACTCGGTATTGGTGCCAGAACTTCTACTGCATTAGATGCCGTCAAAAATTTTTGGGAAGGAGATTACGCTACAGGTGCTGTAAATGCCGCAGCAACCTTTGCTCCTTTTTCATTACCAGCTATTGCCCTTAGTGGAATGAAAGCGACTGGAAATGAATTAGATCTTTCTAATATTAATTTTTCTGAAATTGCTAATTCGGCAAGTTCTGCATTTTCTGGACTTATGGAATATGGGTCGAATGCTTTATCTGGGGCTGGATTAAATTTTGATTTTTTAAACAATCCGGCACCAAAAGTAGAAGGGACTGTAGAACAGGGGTCACCAGAACCACAAAATCCTATGATTCCAACCGCTACTACTACTACTACTCAGGCACCAGTAGTACAATCACAAAATCCTATGATTCCAACCACTACTACTCAGGCACCAGTAGCACAATCACAAAATCCTATGATTTCAACCACTGCTACTACTCAGCAGGCACCAGTAGCAGAACCACAAAATCCTATAATTCCTGAACCAAGCCAAGAAATGATTAAAAACTTTGAATTGGCTTTCAAGTACAGAGATACAAATAATACTATGATACGAGGAAGAATTGAGTCTACCTGGAAAAATATGAGCCCAGTAGAGCAACAACAAGCAAAGAAATGGGTAGAATCTAAAGGGTATTCTTGGAGTGTAATGAGATTGCCAGATCCAATTCAAATGCCATCTTCAGCAAAACCAATTTCTCTTCAAGTAATTCCATTTGACCCACAATCACCACCAAAACCGAATCTTGGAACTTTACCAGAACCACCACCAGATGTAGTGGTGCTTGAAAATAATAAAGAGCAACCATCTTCTGTAATTGCAAGAGATTCTCAAACTCTCACAGATGTTCCACTTATTCCTTCCGGAAATACTGACAATTTTTATACATTATATTCACAAGTCAATTATAATGTAGTGTTCTAAAATGGCAATATCATCACCAATCTCTTTGTTAAAATCTACTGCCTCACAAACCACAAAGACAACGAAATCAATTCAAAATACATTAACTGGGGGTTTATCCAGAAAAAGAAATTTAATATCCAGTATCGGACTATTTAAGAATAGACGCCGTGAAGTTGATAAAAGAGAAATTCAAAAAAATATAATTAGTAATCCTACTATTCTTACTAAATCTGGTGGTGCTAGATCCTTATCTCTATCTGATCAAGGTTTAAACATCACAGACAGATTGTTTGGATTTGTTAAGTATCTTACTGCTGGGTGGATATTAGGTAATCTTCCAACTTGGATTAGTTTAGGGGAGCAATTTGCCGGAAGACTTGGGACTGCAGGATCTATCTTAAAAAATTATGGTGATGAAACATTTAATGTAATGAAAAGTATATCGGGTATTTTTGATTCGGCTTTCAAAAATCTTTCTGCATTTGATTTTAGTGATAGTTCTGGATTAATGGAGAACTCTATTGGAGAGTTAACAAAATCTCTTGACGATTTAGGAAAGGGACTATCATCAGCTCTTGATGTTTTGTTTGCTCCGTTTAAAGATGTGCCAGAAATTGGCAAAATTACCGAAGACCCTGATGCATATACTGATCCACCACAGCAACCTCCGCAACAATCTCCTATAGACGGAAAGAACTCTGACTTTTGGACCTTAGTAGCAGTTGCATCTAGGGAAGATGGTGATGCTCAAGGACAAGCAGATGTGGCTCAATCAATTTATAATCGTGCGAGAGCAGGTAATTTTCCGGGAGGAGCAAGTATTAGAAATATAATATTGGAAGATAGGCAGTATCAACCAACTCGTGATTATCCCAAAGTAAATCCAAGTGGAAAGACTAATCCAGAGTGGTTTCAGATTAAAGATGCCGAATCTGCGGCAAAAGCAACTGGATTTAAAGTTTCTGAAATACAAGGTGTTGCCAGAAGTATAATGAATCCTTCCTTACAAAAAAAGGCTGCAGAATTTATTGAAAACAGAACTGATTTTGTGGGGAGATCTTCTACTCCTAGTAAACCATCTACGACAGGTATAGTACAAAGAAATCCTGGTGATAATAAATTTGGGACATTTGTTGGTGCAGGTTCTCAAACATCTGGAACAAAATATAAAGGTCAACCGGCACCTGTTCCCCCTTCTTTCAAGCAAAATCAGTCACCTAATCAAACAGCACCATCGAGACCATCTGGAAATTTTGCTCCTGTAAGTGGAACTAGTGGAGTAAGTATGGGAGATAGACCAGTATCTATTTCATATAGTCCCGTTAAACCTAAGTCCGGTGTTACAATTACTTCGGTAATGGGGCAGAGGGAGGGAAGAGAACATACTGGATATGATTTGGCGGGAAATGCGGGAACACCATTATATGCCTATTTTTCGGGAGTTGTTACTCACGAAAATCGTGTTCCTCCAAAATATGCTGGTGACCGTGAACATGGTGCTGGATATGGATATTGGATTATATGGAAAGATGATGTCTATGGATCATATCATTTCTTTGGGCATATGTTGAAACCTGCTGAAGTTAAAAAAGGACAAAGATTTGAACAAGGTGCTTTATTGGGATACATTGGAAACACTGGTAGATCAACAGGACCACACCTTCACTGGGAAATTTCTAATAGTGTGCCAAAGCCTAATGGTGAGTTCACTTCTCGTGAAGATGTGAAGTCTTGGTTAAAAAATCATCCTTTAAAAGCATCCTCATCATCAACACGAACACAAACTGCATCACAACCAAATCCTCCAAAACCTTCTACTCCTTTAGTTCCCAGTAATCAACAACCTTCTATTCCTAATCAAGAACAGTCAATTGAAATGCAAAATAATGATTATACTATGAATCTTTTACAAGGAATAGTTCAAGAAAGACGAGGTAGACAAATAGTTGTTATTGATGATCGGTCATCAACCGTACAGCAAATGATATCCTCTGGTGGCGACGGTGGGAGTTATATACAAATGAGTTCTGAATATTCTATGTTAAATACCTTTATGAAAAACAAACTATTATTAGATTTAACTTACCTATAAATGTCAATAAAACAATCGGTATTCGAAGAAATAGTTATAGAATCTAATGACAGGTCCAGAAGAGTTGATATTGCTTCTGGATCTGTGATAATTGATTACTATGAAGATATTTTTTCACCGACTATTACTGCTAAAATAAGAGTTGTAAATACCGGAAATACGATTGCCGCTCCAAATACTAAGGATGGGCAAAAACAATCTATTTACAATGGACTTCCCCTAAGAGGTGGGGAGAGAGTTTCTATAAAAATTGCCGGAAATTCATCAACCAATCCTGGACTAGATTTTTCTACAGATTCAAAAACTTATCTTTATGTATCTAGTATTTCTGATATAATTTCTGAAAATAATAGAGAAAGTTTTACATTACACTTAGTATCAAGAGAGGCAATTACGAATGAAACTACAAGAGTTGCAAACAAATATTCATTACCTATAAATGAGTCAGTATCTAAAATTCTTAATGATATCCTAAAAGCAAATAAAATTGGTACGATTGATAAGACATCAAATCGTTATAATTTTATTGGAAATATGAGAAAACCTTTTACAGTCTTAACTTGGTTAGCGGCAAAGGGTGTTCCTTCCTCTGATGAAAATAAGACAAGTTCAGTATCGGGGCAAGGAACTGCGGGATTCTTTTTTTACCAAACTATAGATGGATTTCAATTTAGATCAATTGATTTTCTGAGTTCACAAACTAAAAAAACAACAATTACTTATAGTGAAGCAACTGAATCTTATGGTGTTGATGGTGAAAGATCTGCCGATCAAAATAATTTTAAAATTCTGAATTATAACACAGAAAGAAATCAAAATTTAATTGAAAAACTAAGATTAGGTTCTTATGCCTGCCATAGAGTGTTCTTTAATCCTCTTGATGGAAGAATTACATCTCCTGACAAAACAGATTTTAAAATATCTCAATATGCAGATAAAACAATAAATCTTGGACAAGAAAAACTTAAACTACCAAATATTGATGACAACTCCTCAGTAACTCTTGGAGATATTCCATCTAGAATTATTACCGGAATATTAGATATTGGAACCGTCGAAGAAGAAGTTTCTAGGGATATAAATGCAGACCCCATAGAACACCAATCTCAGGCATTAATGAGATATAATTTTCTATTTACCCAGTCCTTAAATGTGATGATTCCATCTAATACAAATTTAAGAGCAGGTGATAAGATTGAATGTTTGTTCCCTAGAATCACAAGAGGTTCTGCTACGGAATATGATACTGAAACAAGTGGTCTATATATGATTAAAGAACTTTGTCATCATTTTGATGCTAATAACTCATATACATCATTAAAATTAATAAGAGACACTTTTGGAATTAAAAAATAAATGTTAGATCAATCACTACTTCAAAGTCATTTTATTGGTAGAGACGGATTCCGTTGGTGGATAGGGCAGATTGCGCCGGAAGAAGTTCAGAAGCAACTCAATAAAAATGGATGGGGAAATAGACTTAAGGTTCGTATCATAGGATACCATCCGGAAGACGAAACATTATTAAAAAATAAAGATCTACCTTGGGCTCAAGTTCTTCTATCCACATCTGATGGAACTGGAGCATCAAATTACGCAACAAATCATAAGGTAAGACCGGGAGATATTGTATTTGGATTTTTTCTGGACGGAGATAATGCCCAAATCCCCGTTATTGCAGGGTGCTTTGGAAGAACAAGTCAATATACAAATGAAGAATATAAATTTCCATTTGTTCCCTTTACAGGATTTACAACACGAATTGTAAATGATGGTTCCCGAGTAAAACCAGACCAAACGAACGAACAGACAAGAACAACACAAACAACTCCTAGTCCTCTACCACCACAAATTGCAAATAGTATTGGCGCACTTCCTCAGTTTGGTGGAGATGGAGATATAATCCAATTTGCGACATCAAAACCAGGGTCAGCGATGGAAAAGATTGCGACAGAACTGGAAAATGCGATTAAGTATCTACAGGACCTAAAATCATTTCCAAATCTGGCACAAGAATGGATTGATACTAAAGTTGACGAGTTGTGTGAAGAAATATCTAAAAAAATACAAGGAATTACTACAGAAATAGTTTCCGGAGTTGTGAATGGTACTTATGAGAAATTAGAACCAGCTCTACAGCAAGGTGTGGCACAAGTATATGATGCAGCAGCGGCAGCAGTACCAAATAGTAAATCTGGGGCACATTTGGCGGGTGTTGAAGCACAGAAAGCAGCAATTGAACCAGTAAAACAATTACAAAAATTAATTCCTTGTTTGATTTCAAGTATTATAAAGAGTCTTGGAAGTCTTATAAGTGATATGGTCTGTGCCCTATTAAAAAATGTGGCAAACTTTGTATCTTGTGTTATTGATCAATTTCTTGGAGGACTACTCAACGGAATTATTGATTTAATTATAGCAGGAATGTCCACAGTTCTTGGGGCACTTTCTTTACTATTAAGTTTTAGTAATTTTAATCTTGGAAATACCATAAGAGAACTTGCGGAGGGTCTTCTTGGTATTCCATTATCACTCAACTGTGGAGAAGAAGAAACAGATCCGGGTGTAGAAAAATGGACTATTGGTTCTGGACCAACTCAATCCTTACCATTTGATATTAATAATATTTTATCTCTGGCAAACAATGCAAAATCACTCGTAGATACGGTTACCGAGAATCCATTATCACCACTCGAAAGTATTATAGGACCTCTTGATTTCTTATCTCCAAATATTAGTGTTCCAGATTTTAATAGCGTCTTAAGTAACTGCTTTGGTGGAGTACCAACTGTATGCAATCCTCCATCAATTAATATTTTTGGTGGTGGTGGTATTGGGGCATCGGCACTTCCAATCTTTGGTTCAATTAGTGGAGGTACTGGAAGTATTATTGGTGCGATTCTCACATCCGGTGGTTCTGGTTATACTTATCCACCATTTGTATCTATTACTGATAATTGTAGAAAAGGATACGGTGCCGTGGCTGAATCAGTTATCGAGAATGGCAAAGTCGTGGCAATTATAATTAATTCTGATGGTGAGGGTTATACTTTAGGAAATCAACCGCGAGTTGGTGATGTTGGAATTGGAACTGATACTGGTGATGTTGGAATTGGAAATGATACTGGTGGTGCTGGAAGTGGTGTTACACTCACAGACCAACAGAACATCACAATTTCTGAAGTTCTAATCATAAATCCAGGATACAATTATCAACCTGAAGATATTATAACCGACAATTTTGGAAATACATATAATGCTGTAATTAATAATGGTTCAATCTCCAGTATTACACCAATAAATATTACTGACATTACAGATTTGCCAATACTTAGAGTGGTAAGTAAAACTGGTTCTGGAGCAAAATTAAAACCAGTATTTGGATTTAGAACTTCATTCCAAGGCGAAATAAAACAAGTTATTGATTGTGTGGTATAAAAATGGCTAGAGAAGCAAATTGGGAAGAAAGAAGTTATTGGAAACTGGGACCTAACTTCGGAATGGATGTTAAAAATCCACAGTTGGGATCGAATGGTCCTGATGTTTATACTTTGTACGGAGTTACTGGTGATAAGGACATTTGCATACATGGGTTAACTGATGGTAGTGGGATGTTTAAGATTTGTAATGACCGCTCAATTCAAATAATTGCCGGGCAGAATAATTCTGGTGGTGGTGTAGATATTGTAATTGCCGGTAAGAATGGAGATGTAACAATCACTGCAGAAAGAAATGGTAATATCAGAATTCGTGGAAAAAATATAATTATTGATGCCGATGAAAATATCAATCTGACTGCAGGTAGAAATGTAAATATTAAGGCTGGTTCTCGTGTTGTGACTCAATCAAATCAGGCAGATTGCATAGCAAAGACTGGTAACCTAGCACCTAAAGGTACTTCCACTGGTGAAAAAATATTTCCTTCAGATTCTAAATGTGGTGTCGATCTTGTCGAAACCGCTTTTAGTGCAGGTGATACTAATAAATTTATCGGATAAGAAATAAAATGGCAGACAAGACATATCTAAGTAAAGAAATAAACTTTAATAAACCTCCAGTCTGCTGGCAAGGTATTGAAGTTTATCCTGGAAATGGTGCAACTTCTAATCTTTATGGAACTTTGAATGTAATCAAAAATCCAGAAGAAACTATTGTTCCTGATATCAACACTGATGGTAATGTGAATGTTAAGAAGAGTGTGAATGTAGATAAAAATGTTAATGTCAAAGGATTTGTAAATGTTAATAGAAATGTTAATGCGGATGGAGAGGTTTATTCTGGCAAAGGAAAACACAGACTTTCCGCAAAGAAAAACTTTGATATTCCTCACCCAACAAAGGAAGGTTGGAGACTAACTCATAGTTGTCTTGAGGGTCCGGAAGCAGCAGTATATGTTAGGGGAAAATTAATAAATACAAATATAATTAAACTTCCAGAATATTGGGAGAACCTTGTAGATCCAGACACAATTACAATTTCAGTTACTCCAATTGGTTCTTATCAGGATATTGTTATAAAACATTTTGATAGTGTTGAAATTATATTACAATCAAAAGAAAACAATCCTATTAATTGCTTTTACCATGTATTTGGAGAAAGAATAGATACTGAAAAATTAATAGTAGAATATGAAGGAGATATAGAAGATTATCCTGGAGACAATTCTGAAAGATCTATTGTTGGATATCACTACGACAAAAAGGTAATTTAACAACATGGCAGGATTTAGTACTTCCACTTACGCAAAAAAATATTTCGTTTCGGATGAAATAGAGTTCGTAACTGAGAAAGATTTAGAATTTGATATTGAATATAAGATACCAGAAGATATTTTAAGTCTAATAGTTAATGATTTAATTGTCAATAATAGGATTGGAATTGGCACCACCCAACCACAACAAAGATTGGATGTTGCAGGAAGTGTAAAAATAGATGAAAACATTTATGACTCTGTAAATGTTACTGGAAGAAATGGATATCAATTGTCTAGAGATGAGAGTGGTATTCGCTGGATTCCTCTTATTGCTGAGGGTGTATCTATAGGAGTTGGATTTGGTACAATCGTAGGACTTTCCACATATTCGGATGGAATTTTCATTTTAGATGAGGGAGTTCCAATTTATCCGGAATGATAATTATTATCCATAAATATTTTTAACATAAAGAATTAAAATGCCAAATTATTTTTATGTTCAGGACCAGGGAGTATTCATACCAACAAATGATTTAGCACAAGCATTTGCTGCTATAAATTTTGTTCAGACAAATAGTCTAGGTGTTGGAACAGATACTTTAATACCTGTTGTTAATTCCAGTAATCCAAATTGGATTGCGGACATTCGTACACAAGACTTGTGGGGATTTACTGGTGCTGGTAGTTCTGCGTCAATTTATAGACTAACTAATGTTGGTATAGGAACTTCAGTAATTTTTGAAAGATTTCAAGTAGGTCCAAATGGAAGAGATCTTGTAGTTACTACATCTGGATTTACTGGAATAGGTCTTACTAATCCTACGTTTAAATTAGATGTATCAGGAACTTTACATGCTACACAAGGAGTTGAATTTGATGCCACTCTAGATGTTGATGGTGCCACTACTCTTAATAGTACTTTAGATGTTGATGGTAACGTTACTTTTAACAGTACAACTTCATCTACTGATAAAGATACTGGAGCACTGGTTGTTACGGGTGGTGGTGTTGGTATTGAACAAAATCTTAATGTTGGTCAAAATGCCAAAATATTTGGTATAACATCATCAACAACCAAAGATACTGGTGCTCTCATAGTAGATGGTGGTGTTGGTATTGAAGAAAATCTTAATGTTGGTCAAAATGCCAAAATATCTGGTACAACATCATCAACAACCAAAGATACTGGAGCATTAGTAGTAGATGGTGGTGTTGGTATTGAACAAAATCTTAATGTTGGTGGAAATACAAAGTTAATAGGTACTCTAGAGTTAGATTCTTCTTTAATTGATATTAATGGAGAAACTGCTGGACCAGGTGTAGGAAAAACTGATTATAGACTTGCTTCTGTAGGAACTGGCGTATCCTGGAGACCACCTGGAGTAGAAACTCAAAATACAATTTGGGTCACTAAAGATGGCAATGACTCAAATACTGGTTTACTTGAAGGTGATGCAAAGGCAACTGTAGGTAGTGCCGCAGCAGTAGCAGAACCTGGAGACACAATCGTTATTAGACCTGGCGTTTATACTGAAAATAATCCAATTGGTCTTCGCACAGATGTTACGGTAACAGGACAGGATATAAGATTAGTTACTATTCGACCTATGAATGTGACTAAAGATGTTTTTCATGTTAGGCGAGGATGTTTGATTGAAAACATAAACTTTGCTGGATCTAGTGTTTCTATTGCACATACTGGTTGTGGTGCTGTAGCATTTCCATCAACGAATCCGGTAGATTATGCCGTTTCCGGATACATTGCTCCGGGACCAGCAAATGAAGGACCGACTGGTAGATGGAGAAGTCCATATATCAGAAACTGCACTAACTTTATGACGGGCAGTATTGGTATGAAAATCAATGGTGATCATGCCACTGCTTCTACACCCGGCAATGACCTGAAGTGTATGGTATGTGATTCATTCACTCAATATAATGAAAATGGTATTGGTGTTTCAATTACAAATAATGGTTATGCTCAGTTGGTTTCTATTTTTACTATCAATTGTGATATTGGAATTTATTGTGATACTGGCGGATCTTGCGACTTAACAAACTCTAACTCGTCATTCGGTAATTATGGTCTATATGCCGTTGGAATCGGTTCTACAGAGTTTACGGGAACTGTAGGTACTTATCCTCCAACTAGAGGGCAAACAGGTGTTGATGCTGGTAGTGATATTGTTACTTTTGGAAGTATAGGAGGTTCTAGAAGACCTTATGATGGTCAAACATTATTCTTCAAGATAGATTTAGGAAATTATCCAGATGCTGTCGGTAGTGGTGTAATACAACAACCTATGGTTGATATTCAAGAAATTGTAGTCACGAATGGTGGAAGTGGATATAGTGCTTCTGCCCCTCCAACTGTTATTATTCGGGACAGTTCTGATAATTCTCAACAACCAAAAGGTCCACAAGGTATTATTGCAGAACTAAGTCCAACCGTTGATGAAGTCAGTGGTGCAATTACGGCAATTGATGTTGTAAATAGTGGTAGAAATTATCTATCAACACAAAATCTAGAAGTTGTCATTGATGGTGGTAGTGCAACCGCAGAAGTGGTTACCAGACCAATTTATTATGCGGTTGATTCCGCAACGGAAAACTCTGCAGGATTCTCAACGGTTACATTTACGCAATTTATTCCATATCAATTATTTGGTACAGAAGCAGCTTCTTTTAGAAGAATTAGTAGAATTTTAACAAGTTCGCACTCTTTTGAGTATATTGGAACTGGTATTGATATAAATACAGCAACACCCTTTACTGGGGGTGTTCCAATTAAAGCAAACGAAATTGTTGCTTTAGACGGGGCACAAATTCCATTTACAAGTACCGACCAAAAAGGTAACTTTGATATAGGTGAAGGTTTTCAAATCAATCAACCAACATCTACAATTAGGGGAAGAGATTTTAGTAAGGCAATACAAGCAGAAGTTACACCATTAATTCTAGCATTAAGGTAAAATATGGCAGTCGCACCACTTAATAAATTTTTGACAATTGCAGTTCCAGTTGCTCCCGGAGAGCAGACTGTATATACAGCACCTACTGGTGTTTCTGCTATTGTACTTTATGCTCAAGTATCCAATGTTGGAATTGGCGAAACTTATCCAACAGTTACTTTCACGCACAGAAGAAAAAGTACTTCTCAGAGAACTTTTGGAAATACAAGAAACAATAGAATCATAAAAGGTGTTGAAATTCCACCAAATGATTCTTTGGTGATTATTGACGGTAGATTGGTGTTAGAAAGAACTGCCGTTGTTACCGACTCTATTGTGATTCAAGGAGTACAATCGGGAATTGTTTCAGTAACCAACTGTTTGTATAATAATACTACAGGAATCACAACAATCACCACTATTAGTGCTCATAACTTCAATATTGGTGATGAAGTCACAATGAGTGGGTTGGCATTTACTTGTGCTGCTGGAAATTATGGAATTACAACTACAATTTTTCCATCACCACAACAATCATTTACTGTAAGTTCTATTATTGGAAGTGTGGGAACTTCTAAAACCTTTGTAACCAACTCCGGAACAGTTACTGGAATTGCTCATACATATGTAAGTGGGGGTTTGGTGGGACCACTTCAAATGGAATTTATCTGCAGTATTCTAGAAAATAGCACGACCTAATTATGCCAAAGTATCTTTCTGGACGCAGTAAATTAACACGCCAATCTGGGTTATCAGCAGATAGATATAAGTACTTATCTATTGAAAATGCAGAACCAAATCTTGGCGATCCTTTAGTAGGACCTTCTTCAGTTACTGCAAAACCTACTCCTCCAGGACAACAATTTATTATGGTTTCTGTTGAGGGGAGTACTCCTGGAGAAAGATATTGGATTCCCAATCAAGGTGGAATTATTCCAGGATCTATCAGTGTTTTTGATGATAATGTTCTGGTCGGAGCACTAAGTAGCATAACTCAACTTAATTTTGTTGGTGCTGCAATTACAGCATCGGTTTCGATAGCATCTAGTAATCTTGCTACAATCCGAGTATTTTCTCCAGGAAATAATCAAGAAATAATATTTAACACTGCTAATGAATTTTCAACATCCACAAAATTAAAGTTTGACCCATCTAATGGGTTATTAACTGCAGGAGATAGAATTATTGTAGGTGCAGGTGGAACTGTAATTACTACAACTGGTGTTGGTTCTGTAGGAATTGGTACTACGAATCCCACACAAGAACTTCATGTTCAAGGAGATCTTAGACTTACTGGAACAATTTATGATTATACTAACCAACCTGGAACTAACACTCAACTTTTAGTAAAGAATAATTTTGGTGGATTGACTTGGATAGATCAAAGCACAATTAGGGCAGGGGCAGGAGGAACATATCAAAATATTCAATTTCATAATAATGTTGGATTGGTTGATGGTGCTGATAATTTTGTATTTGACGATATCAACAATAGAGTCGGTGTTGGTAGTACTCAACCAAAAGTTTTACTAGATGTTTTAGGAATATCTAGTTTTAAGGGTGGAACAACGATTGATAATCTTAATGTAACTGGTGTCACAACAACTCTAAATCTTTTAGTAACTGGTGTTAGTACAATTGGATTTGTAACGGGGACGAGTGCATTCTTTACAGGAATTGTAACTGCAACTAAGTTTGTTGGTGAATTTAATGTAAGTAATTTATATGTAACTGGTATTTCAACATTCTTACAGAAAGTTAATATCAATAGTGATTTGGGTGTAACTGGACTCACCACAACACAAAATCTTCAGGTTTATCAATCAACTACTCTGAATAGATTAAATGCGACTGGAGTATCAACTTTTACAACCGTTGATATAAATGGTGGTGAAATTGATGTTACTAGAATTGGAACTCAAAATCTGAATGTATCTGGAGTAGCAACTTTTACTTCACAAGTTAATATCAATAACTTAAATGTGACTGGAGTCGGCACATTTGATAATATTAAACTTGATACAAATACTATTAGTACAAATGCTGGAAATCTAATATTAGACTCAAATGCAGGAACAATTCAAATTAATGATGCAATTTATGTAACCGACATAACAGAATCTATAAGTAAAGATACTGGTTCTATTGTTACCGAAGGTGGTGTTGGAATTGAAAAAGATTTATATGTAGGTGGGAAAGTTAATTTGGCAACTTCCGGTGGTATTACTACAACTGGTGGTGATTTATATGTTGGGGGAGATTTATATGTAAGTGATGATATTTTCTATGATGAACTTTTTGTCAGAAATGGATACTTCACAGGAATAGTATCAACAAAAGACTTAAATGTAACCGGAATTGCAACTATAGCAACATTAGGTGTAACTGGACTTACGACTACAAGAAATCTTAAAGTAATTGGTGTCGGTACATTTGATGGATTACTAGATGCTAATGCCGGAGCAACAATTGATAATATTCAAATAGGTATTTCTGGCGATAATGAAATTGATACTTCTACAGGAAACCTAGTAATTGATTCTGCCGGTGGAACCACAACAATTGATGATAATTTAAGCGTCAGTGGTATTTCTACATTTAATGGTAATGTAACTCTAGGGGATGCAACTGCAGATACAGTGACCTTTACTGCTAGAGTTAATTCCAGTGTTCTTCCATCCACTAATGGAACTCTAGATTTGGGTGGAGTTTCTAATCGCTGGAGTACCATCTATGCCACAACATTTAATGGACAATTTATTGGTAATGCCGATACTGCTACTAAATTAGCGATTCCAAGAAACTTTAATATTACTGGAGATGTTGATGCCCCAGCAGTTGCTTTTGATGGAACTGGCGATGTTAATTTAGTTACAACACTAGACAATACTGGAGTAACGGCAGGAACCTATGGATCTTCAACTCAAGTTGGTATTGTAACCGTAGATGCTAAAGGTAGAATCACTGCTGCTTCTAATGTTAGTATTAACTTTGGTCTTGCTACAGTCGAGTCGGCAAATAAATTAACAACACCTAGAAATATTGATATTGATGGAGATGTAATTGGTGTTGGTATTGGAACTACATTTGATGGAAGTCAAAATGTTACTATTCCAACAGTCTTAAGTACTACTGGAGTCACGGCAGGAACCTATGGATCTTCAACTCAGGTTGGTATTGTAACCGTTGATGCTAAAGGTAGAATTACTTCTGCTTCTAATGTTAGTATTAACTTTGGTCTTGCTACAGTTGCTCAGTCTGATAAGATTAAAACTGTATCCTCAACATCAACAGTATTATATCCAACCTTTGTTGATAGTAATAACACAACTGCTGATTACGAGTCTGTATATACTGATGCAGATATTTCTTATAATGCTACTGATAATTTACTTACTATACCTAAGATAAAACCAACACAAATACAAGATACTGGTGGTGGAACTGGAGCGGATAATTTTGTTCTGACTGCAAATGGTACTGGTGGTTGGACTTGGAAAGTAGCAAACACTGCTAGTGGTTCCGCTGCTATTGGTGGCATTACTGTTCAAGAACAAGGGTCTACGGTAGGAACTGCCGCTGGAATTACTACGGTTAACTTTGTAGGTGATGATATAACAGCAACTGCTTCTGGTTCTATTGCAACTATAACACTAACTACCACCTTTGCAACTACTGCCGGTATATCAACCTTTGCAACTACTGCCGGTATATCAACCTTTGCAACTACTGCCGGTATTGCAACCTTTGCAACTACTGCCGGTATTGCAACCTTTGCAACTACTGCCGGTATTGCAACCTTTGCAACTACTGCCGGTATTGCTACTTATGCAACCAATGCAGGTATTGCTACTTATGCAACCAATGCAGGTATTGCTACTTATGCAACCAATGCAGGTATTGCTACTAATATTATTGGTGGTTCGGCAAATCAAGTTCTCTATAAGAACGCATCGAATGTTGCCACTACTTCTGCTAATTTTACCTTTGATGGAAGTCGTGCCGCACTAGGACCATATGCAGGAAGTACAACATACCTAACTCCAACTACCAATGATCCAGCAAAATATAATGTAGTTGGTCTTGAAATAAAAAATAATGGAGGAACAGGAGAGAATGATGTTGCTGCAATAAGTTTCCATTGCCAAACTCAGTATGGTATGCATATGCATCTTCGTGCTGATGGAATCTTCGGTATTGGTGGATGGAGTGCCCTTGCATGGCGTTGGTATGTTAATATGAATACTGGTACTATGGCTGCTGCTGGTGATATTATCGCATTTGTTTCCGATGAAAGACTCAAAGAAAATATTCAACCTCTTGAAAATGCACTTGATAAGGTTCTTACACTAAATGGATTTACATATAATTTTAATGAGATTGGACAGTCACTTGGTTTTGATGGCACTGTAATTAATATTGGCGTATCGGCACAAAAAGTTCAGGCAGTTCTTCCAGAAGCAGTCAAACCTGCTCCGGTAGATTCTGATTATCTCACAGTTCAGTATGAGAAACTTGTTCCACTATTAATTGAGGCAATTAAAGAACAGCAAGAGACAATAACAAATCTACAAAATAGAATAGAAATCTTAGAAGGTAAGTAAAATGACATTACCTGCAGCATATGCTCCAATCAGTCTGGGTCAAATACAAGGTGAGTTTGGTGGTGATGCTCCTATTTCACTAGGAGAATATTATCGTGGTGGAGCATACACTACTAATAATAATACAAATGTTCCTACGGGTGGAACAATAGCACTGTCAAATTTTTATTCAGCATGGCGTGGCATACTAGTGACAATGGGATACTCTAGAGACGCAAATCTTCAAAATTACTTTTACTTATCTGCTAATGGGTTTCCAACTGTTACTCTCACTGCCCCATCTAATGGAACTTTTAATATTGACTCTTATATTGCACCAAACGTAACCTATACAATTACGTCAAATACGGGCAATATTATACAAGGGTATGATTTTATAACTGATGGCGAGGGGAATGTAACTGGCACAACCCCCCTCAATCAAATGTGGTTGGAAGATGGTGTTGATGGCGACTACAATGACCTTCGATGGATTCCAAGTCAGGGTGAAATATTTGATAATGGTGGCGGTAATTTTACTTATATATTATACTATTGACAACCCCTTGACAACCCGCCCCGGATGCCCTATAATACGAAGGTAATCAAACGAAACGCCTGATGCCTGTCGAAGAGACCCTGACCCGTTGTGTTGTCGATACTCTTGCTCGTAAGTTCTATCTGTATTCAAGCGAAGGTGGTGAAAAAGTTGTGAATTGTGAGACCGTAGACCAGTTTATGAATGTTCTTGAAGTGGTTCGTGCTCAGGTAAGTGATGATTGTCTTGCATACTCAAATCCTCTTTGATAAATGGAA
>Ga0102865_1000134_pt1 | contig 21636 bp, 12 predicted proteins | sample Colrivmet1449C02_FD_78440 | JGI IMG/M metagenome (GOLD analysis project Ga0102865, IMG submission 78440) | Estuarine microbial communities from the Columbia River estuary - metaG 1449C-02 | ecosystem: Environmental > Aquatic > Marine > Intertidal zone > Estuary | place: USA: Columbia River...
CTCGCCGACGGACTCGCCGTCACCGACCTGGCCTGGGTCTTGGCCAACACCCGCGAATTCCTTTTCATCCGATGAACCTCCCCATCTCCGCCGACCTGCTCCGCAACCCTGAGGACCGCCGTCGCTTCCTTGAGAAGTGCGCCAAGGTCGCTTTCGGCCTGAGCGTCCTGCCCGCCTTCGCCCGGCTGGCTTCGGCCGCCGAGCAAAAGAGCTCGGTCAAGGCGCCGAACGCCGGCCTCGCGGGCTTCGGCAAGGCCAAGCACGTGATCTTCCTCCAGCTCAACGGCGGCATGTCGCATATCGACACCTTCGATCCCAAGACTGGTGCGGGCAAGGGCCCCGGCGATATCGTCTCCGCCAAGGGCGACATGCAGCTGACTTCCTATCTACCGGAGACCGCCAAGGTCAGCGACAAGATCACGGTCATCCGTTCCATGACCGCCAAGGTCGGCGTACACGCCTCTGCGGCCTACCTGATGCGGACTGGGTTCGAGCAGCGCGGCAGCGTCCAGCACCCCACGCTCGGCGCCTGGGCGCAGCACTTCCTAGGTTCCAGCCATAAGACCCTACCATCCTCCGTGGCCGTCAACCGTTCGTCCAATCATGGTAACGGCTGGTTCCCCGCGGCCTATTCGCCGCTGCCGATCCTCAATCCCGATGACGGCTTGCTGGACACCAAGAGCCCGGTCGGTGAGGCCGTCGTGGGCAAGCGTGCCGCCTTGCTCGCGCAGCTCGATGCCGGCTTCGGGGGCAAGGCCGCCGACGAGAACGTCAAGGCTTACAACGAATTCTACGAGACCACCTTCCAGCTCATGAAGAGCACGGATCTCAAGGCCTTCGACCTGTCCGCCGAGCCGGCCGCCACGCGGACCCGCTATGGCAAGAGCAAGTTCGGCCAAGGCTGCCTGCTCGCCCGACGCCTCGTCGAGAACGGCGTGCGCTTCGTCGAAGTCGCCCATGGCGGCTGGGACATGCATGCCACCTTGGACGATCGCATGGAGGATGTCGGCGGTGATTTCGACCGCGTCTTCGCCACGCTCATCCAGGATCTAGAGGCCAAGGGCCTGCTTGAATCCACGCTCGTCGTCGTAGCGACCGAGTTCGGCCGTAAGCCGACCTTCGAAGGCGGTGGCCGCGGGCACCATCCGCTCGTCTTCTCGACCGTCCTGGCGGGCGGTGGCGTCCGTCGTGGCTACGTCCATGGAGCCAGTGACGCCAAGGGTTATGCTCCGGCCGCGGACGGCGTCTCGCCGGGTAGCCTGCACGCGACGATCGCCCATGCCGCCGGACTGCCGGTGCAGACCGAGATCATGACGCCGGCCGGTCGTCCGATGGAGATCGGCAACCGCGCCAAGCCCCAGCTCGGCGTGTTCAGCTGAGCCTCAGCGCAGGAGCATCGCCACGTCGTCCGGCCTTTCGAGGTGGACGGCGTGGCCGGCTCCTTCGATCACGCTGTGGCGGGCCTTGGGGAGATGGGCACCCATCTCGTGGGCCAGGCGGGTGAATTTCACGTCGTGTTCGCCCGTCACCAGGTCGACCGGGCAACGAAGTTCCTTGAGACGAGGCCAGAGAGAGGGCAGGGTGCCCGTGCCGACGTTGTCGAGGCTGAGCGCGAGGCCTTCCGGGTCGTTGCGGTGGCGTCGTTCCATGATCGGGCTCAGCCGTTCCGCCGGCAGCTTGAGCAGCGGCTGGAAGAAAGTCTGATTGTGCCAATACTTGAAGAACGCCTCAAGTCCGCGGGTGCGGATGAAGTCGGCCAGCGTCGCGTCGCCGAGGCGTCGTTCTTCGCGTTCGGCGGGAGTGGCCAGTCCCGGACTCGCCCCGATGAGGATAAGACGGGCGACTCTTTCCGGATGAGCGAGGGCCCAATGGAGCGCGAGACGGCCGCCCAGGGAGTAGCCCAGCAGCGTGATCTGCGGAGTCGTGGCCGCTTCGGTGATCAGCCCGAGGTGCGTCTCGATCGAGTAATCGCGAAGGTCACGCTGATGTCGGCGTTTGCCGTGTCCGGGTAGGTCTGGGGCGTTAAGACGTGTTTCGGAGGGGAGTGCGTCGCGAAGTGGCGCAAAATCAGCGCTTTCTCCGGTAAAGCCATGAAGCGAGACGATGGTATTCATGGGGGAAAGGCTATGGTGCTGGCCCGGCGCGGACCGACATGGATTCTATTTAGCAGAGCGGTAGTTGACGCGAAAGGAAAAACACGGAACAAACGACGGAACTTAGTATCCTATTACCAATCCTTTATGCCAGGCATCCGCGTCAAACCTTGGAATCGTGTCGACGGTCCGATCTACAGTCTCGCGACGACGGCCGACGGTAAGGGCAATCTGAACATCTGCAGTTACGTCACGCCGATCGCCATGAAGCCGAAACGTTTCATCATCGGTGTCTACAAGGAAACCAAGACGCTGGAGAACCTGGAAAAGAACCCCATCGGTCTCCTGAACTACCTGGCCCAGGACCAGGCGAGCCATATCACCTTACTTGGCAAGAAGTCGGGACATTCCACCGACAAGGTCGCCAAGCTCGGCGAGAAGATCGAACATGTCGGTGACGGACTTTATATGCTCAAAGGCGCCATCGCGACCCTGCGCCTCCGGTTCATGGAGCGCATGGACTGCGGCGATCACTGGGCGTGGTTGGCGCATGTCGATTCCTATGAGAACCTGCGCGACGCGCCTGCCCTGACGTTGGACGAGCTGAAGCGGTTGAAGCTCATTCTGGCCTGACGTTTCAGCTGGCAAGCTGGCACGTGGGCAAGGGGACACGGGGGGATGAAAGGTCGCCACGCCGTGGCGCCCCTACCTTTGGGTATCCTTACTTCTTTTTGGAGGCCTTCTTCGCCTTCGCTTCTTCGCGGTGCGGGATCAGGTAGGTCCGGCCGCGGATGAGGCGTTCGTAAAGGTCGACCATCGCCACGCCTTCGCGGGGACGGACGGAGTCGGCCTTCGTGGCGCGGTCCACCTGGCGCTTGAGCATACGGCAGAGGTCTTCGGCGTTATATTGGATCATGCCGAGGATGCGTTCGACGGAGTAGCCCGGGATACTTTCCTCGATGTAGAAGCCGTCGGCTTCGTCGTCTTCGAGGAAGACGTGGGCTTCGTTCACGCGCCCGAAGAGGTTGTGAAGGTCGCCCATGATGTCCTGGTAGGCGCCGACCATGAAGGCGCCGATATAGTACGGCTGGCCTTCCTTGAAGGGGTGGAGGGCGAGGGTCTTGCGGACGTCTTCGAGGTCGATGAAGTCGTCGACCTTGCCGTCGGAGTCGCAGGTGATGTCGACGAGCGTCGCCTGGACCGTCGGGCGCTCGTTGAGGCGGTGGATCGGGGCGATCGGGAAGAGCTGGTCGAGGGCCCAGTGATCGAGCAGGGACTGGAAGACCGAGAAGTTGCAGACGTATTGCTCGGCCAGCATCGAGTCGAGGCGGGCGAGTTCGTCCGGCACGTCGGCCGAGTCCTTGAGGTCTTCGCGGATCTGGCGGCAGATATCCCAGAACAGACGGTCGGCGGCGGCTCGTTCTTCGAGTCGCAGGTTGCCGAGGCTGAAGCGAGCGTGGGCTTCTTCGCGCTTCTCCTTGGCGTCATGGTAGCGCTCGAGGGGGTCGAACTTACGCTTGTTCTTCCGGATGGCTTCGAGCTCCTTGATCAGCTGGTGGGTCTTGCCCTTGGGGGCTTCGACCTTGCCGTCGTCGCGGGTGATGCGGTCGACGGCTTCGAAGATCAGGATCGAGTGAGGGGCGACGAGGGCGCGGCCGGATTCCGAGACGATGTCCGGGAGCTCCACCTTGCTCTCTTCGCAGATCTGCTTGATGTTGGCGACCACGTCACGGGCGTAGACTTCCATGCTGTAGTTCATGGAAGACTCATAGGCCGAGCGGCTGCCATCATAGTCGATGCCCAGACCGCCGCCGACGTCGAGGAGACCCATCGGGAAGCCCATCCGCTTGAGCTCGCAGTAGAAGCGGGTGGCCTCGACCACGGCCTTCTTGATCGTGCCGATGTTCGGGACCTGGGAGCCGATGTGGAAGTGGACGAGGCGGAGGGAGTCCTTCATCTTCGCCTTAGCGAGGCGCTGGGCGACCTCGACGATCTCGGAGGCAGTGAGGCCGAACTTGGCGTTCTCGCCAGTGCTGTCAGCCCACTTGCCTTCGCCGGCCGTGGTGAGCTTCACGCGCAGGCCGATGTGGGGCTGCACGCCCATGCGGCGGGCGATGCGGATGATGGCGTCGATCTCGGAGAGCTGTTCGACGACGATGATGGTCTGCTTGCCGAGGCGGCGGCCCATGAGGGCGAGCTCGATGTATTCCTCGTCCTTGTAACCGTTGCAGATCAGCAGGGCCTTCCGGTTCTCGAGGAGGGCGAGGGCGATGATCAGCTCGGGCTTGGAGCCGGCTTCGAGGCCGAAATCATATTCTTCGCCGGCGTCGAGGATCTCTTCGACGACTTCTCGGAGCTGGTTGACCTTGATCGGGAAGACGCCGCGGTAACGACCGTCGTAGTCCTCTTCCTTGATGGCGCTGCGGAAGGCCTCGTTGATCTGCGTCACGCGGTTGCGGAGCAGGTCCTGGACGCGGATGGTGAGGGGCGGCTTCAGGCCGGAGGCTTCGACCTCCTTGACGATGTCCGTGATGCGGATCTTCCGGTGGTCTCCTTTCGGGTGCACGCAGAGGTGACCTTGAGGGTCCACGGAGAAGTTGTTACCTCCCCATCGTTTGAAGCCGTAGTATTCTTCGGCGTCTTTGGTCGTCCAGGGCTGCGGTTTGCTCACGTCGGTAGGGAGGTGGACTTTTTATCCTGCGGGGGGAAGCGCAAGGGGAAATCTCACCCTGGACGGAGCCTTCCGGCTCGCCTCGGTGGCGTCGGCGGTTTGTCTGAAGCCATGTCCGCCGAACCAGTCATCCGAGCGACGATCGCGTTACGGAAGGCTTTGGCCGGACGCTCCTTTCCCGCGCCGGCAGACTTCGTCTACCAGCCGCTGGACTACGCCTGGGCTTCGCATGAGGCCTATCTGCGTCGCTACGCGGCTTCTGGGCCGAAGAAGGTGCTCTTCCTGGGCATGAACCCGGGACCTTTCGGGATGGCCCAGACCGGCGTGCCGTTCGGGGAAATCGCTGCGGTCAGGGATTGGATGGGGCTGGAGATGCCGGTCGGACGGCCGGAGAAAGAGCACCCAGGCAAGAAGGTGACCGGTTTCGCCTGCCATAGGTCCGAGGTCAGCGGCCGACGTCTCTGGGGGCTCTTTCAGGAACGTTTCGGGACGGCTGAAGCCTTCTTCGCCGAACATCTCGTCCACAACTATTGTCCGCTCCTGTTCCTCGAGAACACCAAGCAAGGTCGCAACGTCATCCCGGAGGAACTGCCGACAGAGATCATGGCGCCGGTGAACAAGGAGTGCGACAAGCTCTTACGGGTCATCGTCGAGACCCTCGGCGTCAGCACCGTGGTCGGCGTCGGAGGTTATGCCGAGACGCGGGCGCGCGAGGCGTTGGACGGATTGCTGGTCAAGTATGCCAAGGTCCCGCATCCGAGTCCCGCGAACCCCGTGGCCAATCGCGGCTGGTCCGCTGCGGCGACGAAGGCCTTGGTCGAACAAGGAGTCTGGTCCTGATGGGACTTATCGAAGAGATCCTCGTTCGTCCGAAGCTTCGCCAGAAGCTCTGGGCTTGGTGGTATCCGTTCTTCACGCGTCGGGTGCGCGAGCAGGGCGTCGACTTCTTGAATTATGCCTTCGCGGACACCGAGGCTCCTCGGCTTGCACTGGCCGAAGCGGATGAGCCTAACCGCCCTAATATCCAGCTCTATGAGCATGTACGCGGTAGCGTCGACCTGAAGGGCTTACGCGTGCTGGAGGTCAGCTGCGGGCACGGTGGGGGTGCTTCCTTTTTCGCGAGGACTTATGCCCCGGCCGAGTATGTCGGCCTGGATCTGAATTCCGAGGCCATCCGCCATTGTCAGGCCAGGCATCAGGTCGCCGGGTTGGCTTTTGAGGTCGGCGATGCACAGAAGCTGCCTTTCGCGGATGGCAGCTTCGACGTCGTGATGAACGTCGAGGCCTCTCACTGCTATCCCGATTTCCCCGGATTCGTCGATGAGGTCGCCCGTGTCCTGAAGCCCGGTGGACGATTTTGCCATGCGGACCTCCGTTACCGTAGCGGCGTCGACGAGTGGGTCGCCGCCTTGGTGAAGCATCCTCGCCTGCGGCTGGACGAGATGCGCCTCATTAATCCTGAGGTGATCCGGGGCATGGAACTTAATACCCCTCGTTACGAGGCCATGGTGAAGCAGGCCCTGCCTCGCTTCCTGCATAAGCTCGCCCTCGACTTCGCGGGTGTGAAAGGGTCGCGGTTACATCGCGACGGCGTGAGCGGCGAGATGAGCTACCGCTCTTTCAGGCTGACCAAAAGTCAGGGTTGAAGGGTTGCCTTAGGGCGGAGGGTGGGCCACTCTGCGTCACCCCCATGAGATTACTCGCCGGACTTTTGTTTTGCGTCGTGACGTCGCTAGCCGCCGACCGTCCCAACATCCTTTTCATCCTGACGGATGACCAAGGTTACGGCGATATCGGAGCCCACGGTAACCCGATCCTCAAGACCCCGAACTTGGACCAGCTCCGCAGCGAGAGCGTCCGTTTCACCGACTTCCAGGTCTCGCCGACCTGCGCCCCGACGCGCAGCGCCTTGCTCACCGGGCGCCACGAATTCAAGAACGGCGTCACGCATACCATCCTCGAGCGCGAGCGTATGGCCCTCGGCGCCGCGACCCTGACCGAGCAGCTGCAGAAGGCCGGCTATCGCACGGGCATCTTCGGCAAGTGGCACCTTGGCGACGAAGCCGAGTATCAGCCGAACAAGCGCGGGTTCGACGAGGTCTACATCCATGGCGCCGGCGGCATCGGCCAGAGCTATCCGGGCAGCTGCGGTGACGTCCCGGGGAATTCTTATTACGGGCCGACCATCCTGCATAACGGGAAGTTCGTGAAGACCGAGGGTTACTGCACCGACATGTTCTTCGCGCAGGCGACCCGCTGGATCGAAGGCGAAGCCGCGGCCAAGCGACCCTTCTACGCCTACATCGCGACCAATGCGCCGCATGGCCCTTATCACGCTCGCCCGGAGGACGCGGCCCTCTACGAAGGCAAGGGACTCGGCAAAGACACCGAGAACTTCTTCGGCATGTTGCACAACATCGACCAGAACGTCGGTAAGATCCTGGCCAGGCTCGAGGAACTGGGCGTGGCCAAGGACACCCTCGTCGTCTTCATGAATGATAACGGCGGCACCGCCGGCGTGAAGGTCTTCAATGCGGGCATGCGCGCTTCCAAGGGCACCCCCTACATGGGCGGCATCCGGGCGATCTCCTTCTGGCGTCTGCCGGGACGATTCCAGCCCATGGACGTCAAGGCTTTGTCCGCGCATGTCGACTTCGCCCCGACGCTCCTGGAGCTGACGGGCGCGGAGGCCTCGCCGCAGATGAAGTCCCAGCTCGAAGGCCGCAGCCTGATGCCGTTGCTGACGGCTAAGGTGGGTGCCGATATCGCTTGGCCAGATCGCACGCTCGTCACGCACGTAGGCCGCTGGGGTAATATGGTCAAAGGTGTCGACCCCGAGGTCGGCAAGTATTCCCAGACGAGCGTCCGTACCGCACGCTGGCATCTCGTCTCGACCGGCGCGGCCGTCGCCGGTCCGGCGAAGGCCAAGGGTAAGGCCACGAAGAAGGCGCCCCAGTCGCCTGGCGACTTTAAGCAGACCCCCGCCAACTGGCAGCTCTTTGATCTCAGCGCGGACTATGGCGAGACCACGGACGTCGCTGCCCAGCATCCCGAGGTCGTCAAGGACCTGATCGCCCGCCATGACACCTGGTGGAAGGAATGCCGCCCGCTGATGGTGAACGAGAACGTCGAAGGCCCGGCCGAGAACCCCTTCAAGGTGCTGTATCGGCAGCAGATGGGGAAGTAGGCCGAATTTAGTTGAATGGTTGATTTGTTCACCAGTTGGCCAGAGAGGCTGGTTGCTGCGTCTTTCTTTCAATTCGTGCCCACACCCCAAATTCCGGGTCTGACTTCGCCCGTAAAAAATGGGGCTTTGCTGTACGGCTACAGGTCAGGTCTGGCCAACTGGCCAACCGTTCAACGGATCAACTATCTTGCTGTCACGCCAGCAGCTTCTTGACCACTTCGCCGTGGATGTCGGTGAGGCGGAAGTCGCGGCCCTGGTAACGGTAGGTCAGGCGGGTGTGCTCGACGCCCATCAGGTGCAGGATCGTCGCGTTGAGGTCGTGCACGTGGACGCCGTCCTTGACGATGTTGTAGCTGAAGTCGTCGGTCTCGCCGTAGGTCGTGCCCTTGTTCACGCCGGCGCCGGCCATCAGCACGGTGAAGCAGCGCGGGTGGTGGTCACGTCCGTAGTTCGTCTCAGAGGGGGTGCCTTGCGAGTAGGTGGTACGCCCGAATTCGCCGCCCCAGACGATGAGCGTGTCGTCGAGCAGGCCGCGCTGCTTGAGGTCGGTGAGCAGGCCGGCCGTGGCCTGGTCGGTGTCGTTGCACTGGCCCTTGATGGCCTTCGGGAGGCCGCCGTGGTGGTCCCAGCCCATGTGGAAGAGCTGGACGAACCGGACGTCGCGTTCACAGAGGCGGCGGGCCAGGAGGCAGTTGGAGGCGTAAGAGCCCGGGCGTTTCACGTCGGGACCGTAGAGGTCGAGGACGTGCTGAGGCTCCTTGGAGAGGTCAAGCAGGTCGGGCACGCTGGTCTGCATGCGGAAGGCCATCTCATATTGGGAGATGCGGGTCTGGATCTCCGGGTCGCCGAGGACGCCATGGCGCTGGTTGTTGAGCGCGGCGATCTCGTCGAGCTGTTCGCGACGGACCTCGCGGGGGATGCCCTCGGGGTCCTTGAGGTAGAGCACGCGCTCGCCCTTGTTGCGGAGCTTCACGCCCTGGAGCTTGGACGGCAGGAAGCCGGCGCCCCAGAGGCGATCGTAGAGCGGCTGATCGTCAGGGCGACCGCTGCCGAAGGACGTCATCACCACGTAGGCGGGGAGGTCGGCGTTCTCGCTGCCGAGGCCGTACGCGGACCACGAGCCGATGCTCGGGCGGCCGGCGAGCTGGGAGCCCGTCTGCATGAACGTGATGGCCGGGTCATGGTTGATGGCCTCGGTATGCATCGCGCGGACCACGCACCATTCGTCGGATTTGGAGGCGATATGCGGCATCAGTTCGCTGAACCAGTTCCCGGACTGGCCGTGCTGCTTGAACTTGAAGATGGTCGGCGTGACCAGGAAGTTCTTCTGGCCTGACGTCATCGTCGTCAGGCGCTGGCCCTTACGGATGGATTCCGGAAGATCTTTGCCGCGCATCGCTTCGAGCTGCGGCTTCGGGTCGAAGAGGTCCATCTGCGACGGCGCGCCGGACTGGAACAGGTAGATGATGCGCTTCGCCTTCGGCTTGAAGTTAGGGAAGCCCAGGCCCGGGTTGGCGGCGAAGGCGGGTGTGCCCATCAGCGAACCCAGCGCGGCGAGGCCGATGCCGCCCGCGGAGCCCTTGATGAAGGTGCGACGGGACAGGGCCATCTTCGTGGCCTGGTCGAGTCCGAGGAATTGACGGTCGTTACAGTTCATTCGCGGGTGACGGTTTCGTCGAGGTTGAGGAGGGTGTTGGCCGTGACCGTCCAGGCAGCCATCTGGGCCTTGTCGAGGTCAGCGGGGAGAGGGCTCAGGCCTTGGCCGAGGAGTTTCGGCGCGAGGGTCGCGTCGGCGGCGTAGGTCGCCAGGCGCTTATCCACGCCCTTACGCAGGACCGAGAGTTCGGCTGGGGTGCCGTCGCGGCGGACCACCTTGCGGAACATCCAGGCCAGGCGGGCGTCGGCGTCGCCGGGCTGGCGGAGTGTCTGTTCGGCGAGCTTGCGGGCGGCTTCGACGAAAGTCGTCTCATTAAGGAGCGACAGCGCCTGCATCGGCGTGTTGGAGCGGGAGCGCTTCACCGTGCAAACCTCGCGGCCGGAGGCGTCAAAGAGAAGCATCGAGGGCGGGGCGGCGGTACGCTTCCAGATCGTGTAGAGGGAGCGGCGCCAGAGGCCTTCGCCCATGTCGGCCTTGTAGTTGCGCATGTCGCCGTAGACGCTGGTCTCGTCCCAGACGGCTTCGGGCATGTAGGGCTTCACGCTGGGTCCGCCTTGCTTGTCGACGAGCAGACCGGCGGTCCAGAGAGCTTGGTCACGGATGACTTCGGCGGGCAGGCGGAAGCGCGGACCACGGGCCACGAGGCGATTATCGGGATCCTTCTCGAGCATCTCGGGCGTGACGGCGGCGCTCCGACGGTAGGCCGAGCTCATCATCAGAAGCTTATACATCGCCTTCATGTCCCACTTGCGGTCGACGAATTCGACGGCGAGCCAGTCGAGGAGTTCCGGGTTGCTCGGCCATTCGGCCTGTGAGCCGAAGTTCTCGGAAGTCTTCACGATGCCGATGCCGAAGAGACGTTCCCAGGCGCGATTGACCCAGATGCGACCCGTGAGCGGGTGGGTGCCGCTCGTGAGCCAGCGCGCGAAGCCGAGGCGATTGTTCGGTTCGCCGGCGGGCATGGGCGGCAGGGCACGGAAGAGGGCACGTTCGACCTTCGGACCGATCTTGTCGTATTCGCCGCGGAGGAGCACGAACGCGTCGCGGGGCTTCGGCAGTTCCTTCATCACCATCACGGACACCGGGTCGGAGAGGACGGCCTCGTGGGCCAGCTTGGCAGCGGTGACCTTGGCGACCGCCTGGGCGCGCGGGTGTTCAGGGCTGTCGGCGAAGAGTTTCGCCAGCGCCTTGCGGTCGGCGGGGGTCAGCTGGTCGGCCGGCTTGGAAAGGAGGCGGCGGGCGGCTTCGGCGGCCGGGTCGGTCTTGATCGAAAGCAACTTGGCGTCGACGGACGAAGTATTGAGCCGGAATCGCCCGATGCTATGATCGGAGAACGCCTCGTGCCGCATGACCACGATGAGTTTGGCGCCGGTGGGGATCGGTGTCGGCGAGACTGTGAAGATGGCCTTGCGCGGGACACGGTTCTTGGCCTCGTTGCCGGCGATGGCCCAGCCAGACTTGTCGTTGGAAGCTTTCTTCGGCTTTCCTTTGGTCATCGGTTCCGGAGCAAGCTTGGCGATCGTCCAGCCAGCTTGATCGAAGTCGGCCTCGGCTTTGATCAGCGGGATATTGGTCGTCTTGCCATCGGCCGTCTTGAGGCGGACCTCAAAAGCGCTGAGGACGAAGTTGCCATTGAAGGCGCGGCCGAGGCTTTTGTTTGGCAGGGAGTCGTCGGGCAGGGCCTCGAGGCGTACCGCGGTCAGCATGGAACCCGTCGGACTCGCTTCGATCACGTAGGTCTCCTTGGCGGCCGTCCCGCCGGATACCAGCCAGGAACCGTCGTCGAGGCGTTTGAATTCGGCGTTCTGCTTGGCCGAGACTTTCTCGTCGTTGAGCGATTCCCAGGCCACGCCAACCTTGGAAAGCGCGGCGCGCTGTTTGGCTAGCCAAGCCGCGTAGGCTTCTGGCTGGTCGTTCGGGATGGCCTTCAGTGCTTGTTCGGAGGACGCCAAAGCGGAGGAGGCTTCGTCGATCTTCTGCTGTTGATCTTTGGTCGGCAGGGATAGCACCGGAGGTGTATTGCCTCCTCGCTTCGTGCCGCCGGCTCCGCCGAAGTCGCCGAGCACGCCCGACTCCTCGATGGAATTGAAGTAAGCGAAGAACTGGTAGAACTCCTTCTGCGAGATCGGGTCGTACTTATGATCATGGCAGCGGCAGCAGTTCATCGTCAGCCCCATCCAGGTCGAACCCGTGGTCTCGATGCGATCGATGACGTTTTCCGCGAACCATTCCTCGACGATGCGACCTCCCTCGCCGTTGATGCGGTGGTTGCGGTGGAAGGCCGTGGCGACAATCTGGTCGCGAGTGGCGTTCGGGAGAAGGTCGCCGGCGAGCTGCTCGACCGTGAACGCGTCGAAGGGTTGGTTCGTATTGAACGCCTTGATCACCCAATCACGGTAGGGCCACATCGTGCGCTGCGTGTCGCTCTGGAAGCCGTTGGAGTCGGCGTAGCGGGCGAAATCGAGCCACTGCATCGCCATGTTCTCTCCGTAGTACGGCGAAGCAAGGAGACGGTCGAGGGCCTTGGACCAAGCTTCGGACGTGTTGTCGGCGAGGAAAGCCTGCAGGTCGGCGTCGGAAGGCGGCAGGCCGGTGAGGTCGAGGGCGGCGCGGCGGAGAAGCGTGGTTTTCGGCGCCTCTCCGTTGGGCTTCATTCCCTTGGCGGCGAGACCCGGAGCGAGGAAAGCATCGATCGCATTGCCGCCGGCGGGGATCGTCGGGACGGACGGTTTGACCGGAATCTGGAAGGCCCAGTGGCCTTGGTACTCGGCGCCTTCTTTGATCCATTGTTCGACGAGGGCGATCTGGTCTTTGGTGAGCACCTTGTGGAACTCCGCCGGAGGCATGTGGTCGTCAGCGTCGCTCGTCAGCAATCGCTTCATCACTTCGCTCTTCTCCGGATGGCCCGGAGAGATGGCTGGTTCGCCAGACTTGCCGCCCTTGCGCGCGGCTTCGAGAGAATCAAGACGCAGCTTACCCTTGATCTTATTCTCGTCGGGTCCGTGACAGGCGTAACAGGTGTCCGAGAAGATCGGGCGGATATCGCGGTTGAACTGGACGCGCTCCGCAGCGAACGCCGATGACAGGAACAGTACGCCGCCGAAGGCGGGCAATAGGGAAGAAAGGCGCATGGGGCTTGCGAATATGGACAGTAAAGACCCTCGCGGGTTCATAGCAATTAGCACTTAATAAAAAACCCCTCATTCGAGGGGTCTTGAAGGGGGCTGCGGCGAGGCTTACTTGGTCGCCAGGTCCTTGAGGGAGACGTTACGGAATTCGGCCGGGTCGTTGTGTCCGGCGAAGCCGAAGTAGCCGTTCTTGCGATCCTTGCCCGGGTGGGGGCTCTTACCCATGACCGTGGCCATGTCGACCTTGGCGAGGTCAGTCTCGAGGATGACGAAGCCGTTGAGTTCAACCTTGAGGGTGGAGCCGACGACCGTGACTTCCTGGAAGTTCCATTCGCCGATCGGGCGCTGGAAGCCCCGCTGGGCGGCGACCATGCCGTAGGCCGAGCCGTGGACCTGTCGGGGATCGATCTTACCCTTTACCTTGTCGTAGTTGTCGTCGAGTACCTGGAGTTCGCACATGCCGACGTAGGCGGTGTTGCCGGTGCCGGGGTAGCGGAGGGCGAGGCCGTTGTTGCCGCCTTCCGGTAGCTTGAACTCGAGGCGAATGGCGAAGTCGGTCAGGTCCTGATTGTAGTAAGGCGTGCCGCCCTTACCCGTCTTGCAGCGGATGCCGCCGTCGATGACTTCGTAGTTCTCGACCGGGCCGGCCCAGCCGGTGAAGTCCTTGCCATTGAAGATCGATTTGAAGCCAGCGGCGGCCTTCGCGGCAAGGATGCGGTTGGCTTCGTCGCCGGCGATCTCGCGAATCGCGACATTACGCCAGCGGATCGGGGCGCCGTGGGTCTGGAGGCTGATCGGGCCTTTGGCAGGGATGGAGGCCTTGCGGTCGTAGTAGTTCTCGAGGATGGAGTGGTCGACGGTCTGCTTGCCGTTGAGCCAGATGCTCACGCGGGCTCCGACCATCACGATGCGGAGGGTGTTCCATTCACCGGCGGGCTTGTCGGCCAGGACGAGGGGGTCCTTGCCGGGCTTGCCGGGGGAGTTGTTCCAGAGGGCGCCTGAGCCGAGGTTGGCGCCGAGCTTAAAGACCTTCTCATCGGTAGGATCCCAGATCTGCACCTGCGGCACGCCGCGGAGGTAGACGCCGGAATCGCCCTTCGGGGCCATGTTGTATTCGAGGACCAGTTCGAAGTCGCCGTAGCCTTTGTCGGTGGTCGCATACGGACCGGTGCCGGGGTTGAAGATCTCGCCGTCTTTCACGGACCAATGCTGAGGGAATTCCTCGCGCATCTTCTTCAGCATCGCCTCCTTCTTCTCGCCGGTGAGCTTGGCGACGGAGTGAGGGTTGTAGCCGTGCCAGCCGGAGAGGTCTTTGCCGTTGAACAGCGAAGTGAAACCGGCGGGGACATCGGCGGCGATCAGTGCGGAGGTCGCGAGGGCGAGGAGGGTGGGGAGGAGGCGCATGACTAAAGAGGGGTAGGGGTAGGGGTAGGGGTGGTCGGATTACAGGGGCTCGAGGGTGCAGCGCTTGACTTCGAAGGCGCCGCCTTCGACCTGCAGGCCGATGAAGCCTTCGCTGAGGTTGGTGCCGGTGGCCTTGTTCACTTCCTTGCCGTTGACGAGGATCGTGACCGTGTTGCCGTCGCAGACCGTGGTGAAGGTGTTCCATTCGCCGGCTGGCTTCTCAGCGTCGGCCTGCTTGCCGAGTCGGTAGCCGCGGATCTTGCCGGACTTCTTGTCCTTGAGTTCCGTGCCGCCGGAGAGCGTGGCGCCGTTCCAGAAATAGAAGTCGCCCTGGTTCTTGTGCATCCCCTGGCACTCGATGCTCTTCGGCCAGACGGCGTCGGGGGGTGTCATGTGGACGACCACGCCGGTATTACCCGGCTTGGTGAAGCGCCACTCGACGGTGAAGCGATACTGCTTGTAGCTCTGCGTGGTGCGGAGGAAGCCGCTAGGCTTGCCGACGCAGGCGAGGATGCCGTCCTTGATGGACCAGGAATCCTTGCCGGCTTCCGGGAAGACGACCCAGCCGGTCGTGTCCTTGCCGTTGAAGAGTTCGGTCTTCGCGGTCGGCGTGATCGCGTCGGCGGCGAAAGCGTTGACGAAGGCGGACGCCAGTAGGGCGAACGTCAGGGTGAGGCGGTGGAGGGGCATGGGATGACCTTACGATTTAGCCCCGTGCCTTGAAGTCTAAACGCTGAAATTAAACGGCGTTTAAGTGTCGTATACCGCTAGGCCATGATGCCCTTGACCACCTTGCCCGCGACACCCGTGAGGCGGACGTCGAGGCCTTGATACTTCACGTTCAGGCGATGGTGATCGATGCCCATCAAGGCGAGCATCGTTGCGTGGAGGTCGTGGACATCGACGACGTTCTCGACGGCGTTGTAGCCGAGTTCGTCGGTCGCGCCGTAGGTCGTGCCGGCTTTGACGCCGCCGCCGGCGAGGAAGACCGAGTAGCCCGCGATATGGTGGTCGCGGCCGCTGCCTTGTCCCATCGGGGTACGACCGAATTCGCCGCCCCAGAGGATGAGCGTGTCGTCGAGCATACCGCGCTCCTTGAGGTCGCGGATGAGGGCGCCGGTCGCCTTATCGACGTCTTCCGCGCCCATCTTCATGCCGTTGTCGAGGCCGCCGTGGAGGTCCCAGGCGCGGTGGTAGAGCTGGATCATGCGCACGCCGCGTTCGGCGAGGCGCCGGGCCATGAGGCAGTTCGAAGCAAAAGAACCGTCGCCGATCTCCTTGATGCCGTAGGCTTCGATCGTCTTCGCGGACTCAGCCTTGAAGTCGAGCAGCTCGGGTACGCTCGACTGCATCTTGAAGGCCATCTCATATTGGGCGACGCGCGTGGCGATTTCCGGATCGACGGTCTCTTCGGCGAGCTGGCCGTTGAGGCGACGGATCTCGTCGATGACTTGGCGCTGGGTGCTCTGGCAGACGCCCTCGGGGTTGCCGATGTAGTGGACGGCCTCGCCCTTGGATTGGAACTGGATGCCTTGGTATTTACTGGGCAGGACGCCGCTGGACCACTGGCGGGAAGAGATCGGCTGCTGGCCGGTGCGGCCGGCGGAGGTCAGTACGATGTAGCCCGGCAGGTTCTCGGTCTCGGAGCCGAGACCGTAGAGCAGCCAGGAGCCCATGCTCGGACGGCCCTTGATGATGGAGCCCGTGTTGAAGAAAGCGTGGGCCGTGTCGTGATTGATCTGCTCGGTCTTCAGCGAGCGCACGACGCAGAGGTCGTCGGCGACCGACCCGATGTGCGGGAAGATGTCGGTCAGCTCCATGCCCGAATTACCCCACTTCTTGAATTCGAAGGAGCCCCCGCGCGCCTTGAGCACGGCATTCTGGAGCTGCGCGATCTGCTTGCCCTTGGTGAAGGACTCAGGAAACGCCTGGCCGTGGAGGCTCTTGAGGACGGGTTTGTTGTCGAAGAGCTCCAGATGGGGCGGGCCGCCGGCCATGCAGAGGAAGATCACCCGTTTCGCCTTCACGGGTAGGTGGGGCGTCTTGAGGGCCCCCTTCGAGAACTGGGCGGCGTGCAGGTCGGCGAAGCCCGACTTCGCGGCGAGCATGGCAAAGGCCGCGCTGCCGAGGCCGTAGGCGCTCTTCGTGAGGAAGCTCCGTCGGTTGATCGACAGGGCGTGGGCGATGGGGTCGTAAGGGCGCATGGGCTTAGTAGCGGGTGATCGCTTCGTGGGAATTGAGGAGGACGCGGCAGGCCTGCGTCCAGGCGGCGAGTTCGGCGGGGTCGTCGGCGACCGACTGGCTGAAGCCGACCTTGATCAGCTTGGCGGCTTCGGAGGGATTGGACTTATAATAAGCCGTCTGTTCCGCGACCAGCTTCTCCAGTGACGGGCGTTCGGTCTTCTTGATGTCGCGACCCATCGCGAGGCGGAAGCCGTGGCTCAGGCGGTCGCCCGAGGGCAGGGCGAGAAGCCGGGCCGCCATCACACGGGCGGCCTCGACGAACGTCGGATCGTTGAGCAGCGTCAGGGCTTGCTGCGGGGTGTTGCTGTAGTTGCGCAGAGCGGTGCACTCATCGCGGGAGGGCGCGTCGAAGTTGATGAGCATCGGGTGCAGGTACATGCGCTGCCAATGCATATAGAGCCCACGACGCCATTGGTCGGAATCCTTGCTCGCGACGTAGGTGCGGTTCGGGAACTGCATCGGCTCATAATAGCCTTCGGGCTGGTAGGGCTTCACGCTGGGTCCGCCGACGTCCGAGGTGTTGAGGAGTCCGGCGACGAAGAGGGCGTTGTCGCGGACGAATTCGGCGTCGAGCCGGCGAGGATTCTGCGAGGCGAGGAGGCGGTTGTTGGGGTCCGCCTCCTTGAGTTCGGGGCGGAGGCTGCTGCTCTGGCGGTAAGTGCGGCTGGTGACCATCAGGCGGATCATCTTCTTCACGTCCCAACCCTTGTCGCGGAATTCGAGAGACAGCCACTCGAGTAGTTCCGGATGCGAGGGGAGTTCGCCTTGCGAGCCAAGGTCGTCGAGTCCGGCGCTAAGGCCGGTGCCGTGGAAGATCTGCCAGAGACGGTTCATGACCGTGCGGGCGGTGATCGGATTATCTTTCGAATTGATCCAGTCGGCTAGGTCTAGGCGGGTTAGGCGTTTCTGTTCGCTGCTCGTCCGCAGGCCGGGCAGGAACGAAGGCGTCGTGGGTAGGACAATCGGTCCAGTCTCGTCGAGGAAGTTCCCGCGGGGCAGGACGCGGACCGTGAGCGGCTTGGCGGCTTGGGTGACCATCGACCAGGCGTGACCGTCGTATTGGCGACGAATCGAGGTGGTTAGCGTCCGGCTCTTTTCGAGCTTGGCGCGGTCGGTGCCTCGCGAAGCCACATAGAGGGCGAAGGTGGCCGGAGTCGGGCGGGCGACCTCGATGGCAGCACTTCTCGTAAGGGTCTCCGGCGCGGTCACCTTCAATGGGTCATCGTGAGAGAGAGGAGAGACTGAGGCCTTGAGCGTCAGGGCGGCGTTACTGTCGAAATGGATAACGAATTTCTCGTCAGGTTTGAGGGTCACGGGCGTGTCGAGCAGCCAGACCGCATGGACGTCAGCGTTCGGCATCTTCAGGGACCAGCCCGCGTTGATGTCGGTCAGCTCGAAGGAGCTGTTATAGCGCGGTTCGCGGTGGGTGGCATCGGCCAGATGGAAGGCGACTGGACGTTCTTTGCCCTTGGCGTCGACGACGCCGAAGCGAGCGTTGATGGTCGCGGCGGAGCCAGCCGGCAGGGAGCCCTTGGGGATGTCGATACGGACCGAGGCGATCGGCGTGGGGCTCGTATTGAGCGTGATTGCGAAGTCTTCGCCCTTAGCAACGCCCTTGGGCATCTTGATGAGCGCGCCGGCTGCGAAAGCGACGGGAGTCGGGGCGGCCGCACCCTTCTTGGCTGACGGCTTCTTGGCGGCCGTAGCCGCGTCGGTATTCTTGACGGCCATTTTGGCCGGCGCCGTGGCAGGCGCAGCCTTAAGGAAGAACGTACCAGCGGGTGAGACCAGACCGGTGGGGTGCTCCGCGAGGAAGGAGGCGATGTCTTTCTTCCAGGCGGCGAAATCGGATGGGTCCTTCGACTCGGCGAAGGTCTTTTCGTAGAACGATGCGAGCTGGGCGCGGAACTCGGCGTCCTTTTTGCTGAGGTAGGCGTTCTTGCTACGGACTTCCGGATAGAAAGGATGGTCGTTGCCGACGCCCTTGAGTTCAGGTTCGGGGGTGTAATTGTAGTCCGCGTAGACGCCCCACTGCTTCACGTCAGCGAAGAACGCCTGGAGGGTGTAGAAGTCGGCGGACTTGATCGGATCAAACTTATGGTCATGGCATTCGGCGCAGCCGAAGGTGCTGCCCAGCCAGGCGTTGGAGACCGAGCGCACGCGTTCGGCGCCGTATTTCGCGAGATATTCCTTCACCTGGGCGCCGCCTTCGCGGGTCATCATGTTCAGGCGATTATAACCGCTCGCGACGAGTTGTTCTTCGGTCGGATTCGGCAGGAGGTCGCCGGCGAGCTGCTCGCGGGTGAAGACGTCGAACGGCTTGTTGGTGTTGAAGGCGTTGATGACGTAATCGCGATAAGGGAAGATGCGCTGATTCTGGTCGCCGTGATAACCGACCGTGTCGGCGAAGCGGGCGACATCGAGCCACCACACCGCCATCCGTTCGCCGAAGGCAGGCGAGGCGAGCAGGCGGTCGACTTGTTTCTCGTAGGCATCCGGAGAGCGGTCGGCCAGGAAGGCGGCGGTCTCGGCGGGCGTGGGTGGCAGGCCGGTCAGATCGAGCGACGCACGGCGGAGCAGGCGTTCTTTGGAGGCTTCCGCGGAAGGCGCGACTTTCTTCTCGGCGAGCTTGGCGCCGACGAAGGCGTCGATCGGATTCTTGCCTCCGGCCGGCAGGGCGGGGATGGCGGGCATCTCCAGCGGCTTGTAGGCCCAGTGCGGTTCGTAGACGGCGCCCTCGGCGACCCAGCGGCGGAAGAGTTCTTTCTGCGCGGCGCTCAGGGTCTTGTGAGCCTCCTTTTCGGGCATGACGTCTTCGGCATCCGTCGAGAAGATGCGCTTGATGATCTCGCTCTGGTCAGGTTTGCCTGGCACGATCGCGATCTCGCCGCTCTTGCCGGCTTTGAGCGCTTCTTCCCGGATATCCAGGCGGAGTCCGCCCTTGCGCGACTTCGGGTCGAAGCCGTGGCAGTGGAAACACGTGTCGGACATCATCGGACGGATGTCCCGGTTGAAGCGGACGGGCTCAGGGGTGCCGTCGGCGGCCAAGAGGCCGGCGGCGACGAAGGAGCAAACGAGCGTCGGAAGGCGCATAGGGGATGTCGTTATGACACCCCCGATGCCGACGGGTTTCAATCGATTAGTAGGAGAATCCCCTAGGCTCAGCGGGCCAGCCAGTTGACGGCGTCGACCAGGACATACCCGGTGGACCCTTGGTTGCTGACGATGACCTTGGCCGGGCCGGCCGGGAAGCGGAAGGTGCCCAGAGATAACAGGCCGGCTTGGGCTCCGGCTCCGGTGAGGTCGGCGCGGAGTTCGGCCACGCCGTCGGCATGGTGGATGCGGACGAGGGCGTTGCGGCTTCGGTTGGCGTTGGGGACGACCGACAAGCGCACCTCATAGCTACCAGCGGTAGGGAGTTTGCCGATGAAAGCGGCGCTGGCGGCACCGGCGGTGCCCTTGTCATCGTGATGATAGCCGGAACCGAAGAAGCCTCCGTTGGCGCCGCTCTGCTTCCAGGAACCTTCCCGCTGGGCATCGTCGTCGTCAACCGTGACGCCTGGCAGGGAATCGACCGGTTTGCCGCTACCATGACCTTTCGGGGTTTCCTTAGAAGAAGCATGCTCCAGCACCTGACCGTCGGTCATGAGCCGTTCGCGCAGGGTGGCGTAAGGGACATCTTGGACGGCCAGGTTGCCGTCGATCGCGAGCACGGCGGCCGTGGCTGCCGACTGACCGAGGATCATGAAGACCGGCTCCATGCGGATCGAACCGTAAGCGATGTGCGTGGCGCTGCAGGCGACCGGCGCGAAGAGGTTGGCGCATTCACCGCGCTTGGGCACCAAGGAGCCGTAGGCGATCGAGTAGGGTGAGATCGGCACGCCGATATCGCCTTCGTTCTGGACGTTACCCTCGGGGGTCACGTAGCGACGCACGTTATGGGAGTCGATGGTGTAGGAGCCCATGCCCACGGAATCCGGCGTCGGCTTCTTCTTGGTTAGCTCATTCTCGGTCATCACGAAGGCGCCGACCATGCGGCGGGCCTCGCGGACGTATATCTGGTGAGGCCAGTGGCCGTTATCCTTGAACTCATCCTTCGGCAGCCCCCAGCGGTTGGCTTCTTCCCGGACGTCGGCCGGCACGCGTGGGTCGTTGGCAAGGAACCAGAGGAGGCCCTGTTGGTATTCGCGGTGTTCCTGGATGATCTCTTGGCGGCGCTCGTAAGAGGCCTCCGGGTAATCGTAGTTCATGCCGATGTTATCGAAGCTGAACGGACCGTGGTTATTCGTGTCCGTCTTCCGATTGGGCAGCAGGTCGAACTTGTGGAACGTCTGGCGCCAACCGGCTTCGAGCACGCGGACGACGAGTTCGTATTGCGCGGCGTCGTATTTCGCAGGCTTGGGGAAAGGAATACGGTTGTCGGGGTGATCCGTGGCGCACCAGCGGAAGCAGTAGGCCTGCACGCGCTTATCGCCTTCGCCGCGGACGCCCGGAGGTTCGGCCGAGATGCGAGGTAGCAGGCCAGAGGACTTGTCGCCGGGCACCTTATAGGCGCTGATCGGCTTCTTCACCGCCCCGAAATGATGGCCGTGATGGAGGATACCGACCTGATTGCCGTTCCAGGTCTCGCCGTAGGTCGCGTTGGCTTCGCGCCCGACGTGATAGCTGACACCCGCAGCCGCGAGCAGGTCGCCTTCATAGGTGGCGTCGATGAACATCTTTCCGGCGAAGGTCTTGCCGGAGAGCATCGTGATCTGGGTGATCCGGCCGTTTTCCATGCGGACGCCCTTGGCGCGGTCGAGCCACTCGTCGCGAAGGACGGTCAAGCCGTATTCCTTCACGTAGTCCTCGAAGACCTTCTCGGCCACGCTCGGCTCGAAGATCCACATCGTGCGCTCGTCCTTGTCCATCGCCACGGTGCCTTGGCCTTTGTTGCCGAAGGCTTCGGGGCGTTGCCAAGCCCAGGTTTCATTCTTCTGATACTCGACCCAGACGCGGTGGTAGAAATTACGAGCGAGACCGCCGATGACGGCTTTATTACCGGTATCGGTGTAACCGAGGCCGCCGCTGCTCAGGCCTCCGAGGTGGATGTCAGGTCCGACGATGATGACGGACTTACCCATCTTCTTCGCCTGGACGGCGGCGATGACACCGGCGGAGGTGCCGCCGTAGACGACGAGGTCATAAGTCCCAGCGGCGGTGAGACGGAGCGCGCAGAGGCAGAGGAGAGACAGGCGGAGGAGCATGACTAA
>Ga0102865_1000139_pt1 | contig 21302 bp, 21 predicted proteins | sample Colrivmet1449C02_FD_78440 | JGI IMG/M metagenome (GOLD analysis project Ga0102865, IMG submission 78440) | Estuarine microbial communities from the Columbia River estuary - metaG 1449C-02 | ecosystem: Environmental > Aquatic > Marine > Intertidal zone > Estuary | place: USA: Columbia River...
TCCTCTACATAAAATTCTATTCTGTCAGAATATTTTTTAAATAAATGCACCAATTGAAAACAATTTACTAAACTATATGAGTGTGGGATCATAACCCAAGATCGAAATAAAACTTTTATTTTTTCTCGTTTTTCACTTTCCATTTATTTAATATTATAATAATAATATTTACATTATTTTTAAACTCATATTTTAACAAAAGTTATTTTATTTATAATATATAATAATGGTTGATGATAAATCAAAGCTTAAAAAAAATAGAACCAGGCAAGTTTCTCCAAAACTCCCCCTAGCTGAATATATAAGACGTCATTCTCCAATTAAAGCTGGTATGCGAATAAAAGATGAAGACGTACCTTTAGCAAAATATAATAAAATTACCAATAATATTATTTTAGGTAATTTCCAAGCTGCTAAAGACAAAGATCTTTTTAAAACACATAAAATTCAAGCAGTATTAAATTGTTCAAAAGATATTCCTAATCATTATTCTCAACATAAAGATATCGAATATATGCGTATACCTGTCGATGACTCTCTTAAACAAAAAGATTATGACTTAATGTTTGAATACATGCCTGTAATTGTAGAGTTTATACATAAACACGCCAGTATCTCTAACAATAAAATCTTGGTACATTGCGCAGCTGGCCGGCAACGCAGTGCAATCTCCGTAGCCGCTTTTCTTGTAGCAAAATGTGGTAAAACCCCTCGAGAAGCTTGCAAAATTGTAATGGAAAAAAGACCTGAAGCATTTCATTTTGGAAAAAGTCTAAACTTTGACCAAGCATTAAATAAATATTATCGCACATATATGAAAAAATGAAACTATGAAACCATAATTACAATTTGCTTATTAAATTTAATAAAATGTTAATTAATTTAAATACGTTTAAAATCTTATTTAAAATTAATAATTATATTATATCATAAATAAAAATATTAGAATATGTCACAAATGATTCAACCTACAACAATTAATTTTAAAGAATTAGTTAAAAATAGTAACACAACATTATCACTCAACTTACAAACAAAAATAGTCGATAAACTTAATGAAATTTTTGATGAAAACGAACAACATTGGTATGTAGCAAATTTATATATGTATATGAATTATCATCCAACAAACGATTTTCCAATTAACTTGGAAGATATATTTAAAATGATAGGATTTGCAAATAAAGGTAACGCAAAAAGAACATTAGAAAATAATTTTACTAAAGATGAAGATTATAAAAGCTCATTTCTCCCAACGGAGAAACGAGAAATAGGTGGATCATTAAATGAAAAAATTATGTTAAATATAGATACATTTAAGAATTTATGTATGATAGCGAAAACAGATCAAGGTAAAGAAATACGTAAATATTATGTGAAATTAGAAAATATTTATAACGAAATAATTAAAGAAGAACTCGAACAGCAAAAATTATTATTAGAATCTGAGATCAATGAAAAAGATAAGAAAATAAAATTACTAGAGCATAAACCAGAAACTCATGGATTTGATATGAGAAAAAGTGGATATGTTTATTTAATAAATGATTTATCTAAATCTGGTCATTATAAAATAGGTATGGCTAATAATTCAGAAAAACGTCTAAGAAATTTAAATACAAGTTCAAGTGAAAAATCTTTACGTTTATATTTTCAAATTGAAACTTATGATATAGACTCAGTTGAACGTTCAATTCATTATATACTTCAACCATATAATATAAAAGGACGTAGGGAGTGGTTTTATTTTTCTGATAAATATCAAATTAAATATGCAATGTATGTGATGAATACAGTTAAGTCTTTTTATGATAATTTTAACTTTTTTGATTATAATGATCTTATTAAACACACTAAAAATAAAATTAATGAAATAAAATATAACTTTAAAGGATTAGACAATAAAAAAGACGAAAAACAAGACGACGAAAAATATAAAGAAATACTTAATACTAATAATATTAATAATACAGAGTCAAGTAATGATACTAATGAAATAAATACTGAACAAAATAATGAAATAAATGATAATGAAAACAGTAATGAATTTGAAATTAAAGAAACAAATTTGTTTAAATTAACTGGTCAAAGATTAAGAAATAAAACTGGTATTTACAAAGGTGTTTATTGGGTTAAAGAAAAAAATAAATGGAGAGGTTCATTAAAAGTAGATTACAAAGAAATATTTTTGGGATATTTTGATACAGAATTAGATGGTGCAAAAGCATATAATGATTATGCTTTGTATTTAAATCAAACGACTAATACAAATTATTTATTAAATGATATTGAAAATTACACAACTATTCCCAGAAACATACCAGAAGAAAATAAAAAAACAATATTTAATAATAAAACATCAAAATATAATGGTGTTAGTTATGATGTTAAAAAAGACCATTATCAAGCTGCTATAAAATATAAAGGAAAATCTTACCATTTAATGACAAATAAGGATCCTTTAGAATGTGCCAAAATATATAATCAACAAGCGTTGTATTTTAATAATACATATGGTACAAAATATATATTAAATGATATTCCAAATTACATCACTGTACCTAAAAATATACATGAAAATTTACAAAAGGAAAAAAAATCCAAAAAAAGTAGTAAGTATATTGGTGTGACTTTTTCAAAACAAGTGAATAAGTATAAAGCATTAATTGTTTATAATAAAAAACAAATTTGTTTGGGATCATTTGAAAACGAACTTGATGCAGCAAAAGCATATAATAAACGAGCAATAGAATTAAATGATTTATTAAATCAAAATAAATACAAAACGAATACATTTTAATTTCATTTACAAAAATAATGATATATTTTTTTTGATAATGCATTACCAACTTTACGTATTCTTTTTGAATTATCTATAATTATATTACATAACATTTCTTCCCGTTCTTTTTCTGAGCTTTTAGATAAATACATTTCTATTATATCTTGTATAGTTGTAAATTTCATTTCAGTAATTATAACATTAGCTGTTTTAGATGATACTCCTGAAATTAAACATAATTGATTTAATAATTTATTATCAGATATTTTTTTAGATTTAGTTACAAGTTCAACTGTTTGATTAAGTTTGTCATTTTTAATATCACCGTTTTTAAATTTTTTATATAATAACAAAATATTATTAAACGTATCTAATTTATTATCAGTTTGAATAACTTTGTAATTATGTTTATAAATTAAATTTAAAATAGATCCATTAATAATATTTTGAGACAACATATTTTTTTTATTAATATCAGATTCATTTTCTAATACTTGTAGTCCCTTAGCACCTTCTATAATATATGTAATTCGTGAACAATCTTTTATACTATCAAATAAACGTCTTTTCTGTTCTCTAAAACGACCATCTGTAATACTTGCACATAAATCTTTTATACATTTTCTTTCAATTATCATTTCTATGGTATCAATATTAGTGATATCACTTTGTATAATAAAATCTCCAACTGGAAGTGATGTTATTTTATAACTTATTTCTATATTATTTATTTCTACACTTTTTAGAACATCGTTTTCAATATAACTATATTCCGATAATTTATTAATAAAAGCCGATTCTCTATAATCAACCAATAAATACATTTATTTCATTTATGATATATTTTATATAATTATTGAACGATAAAAATATATATATATAAAATAAACATCATATTAAATTAAAAAATTATTATATTTATATAATATAGAGAATTATTATGGAAGAAAATAAAAAAGAAACAAACTTCCAAAATATTTATTTAGCTAATTTTATATACTTTCTTCATATATTAGTAATCTTATTTGTTATCTTTGCACCTTTTTCTAATATACCAAGTATATTAATTATTCACATCGCATTTTCATTTTCACTTTTAGTTCATTGGATAGCAAACAATAATGCATGTTCATTAACTTATATGGAATCACAATTACGTGGTATTAATGTCGAAGATTCATTCACATATAAATTTATATCACCTGTATATGATATTTCAAAAACAGATTGGTCTAGAATATGTTATATTGTTACAATAATTGTATTAATGATATCAATATATAAATTATACACTTCAAAAGCATTTTCTAAATCTTTAAAATGTTATAATGATTTAAGTAATGATCCTAAATGGAGTAAATCTTCATTTTATCAACGTTTTAAAATGTCCGTATTGTGTTTTATAGATTTGTTCAAAATTAACCAACACGATTAATTTTATTTTTTTTTATAAATTTCTATATTAAAAATGTTAAATATAGATTTTTATAATATATTTATTAATATTAATTTTGATAACATATTATTAGAAGAAAACAATCCATTAATTAATTCAAAAGAATTTTATTTAAATTATAAAAAAATATATTTCAATGAAACAAATAAAAATTACTCTAAATTTTTACGTATTAATTCACAATTACAACGATTAAACAATACAATATATAAAATAACAAATAATAAATATTATTATTATAATTATTTAGACAAAACACAATTAGACGTTTTAAAAAAAGAACTAAAAAGTATTATAATTTCACAAAAAGAAATATTTAATAATTTTAAACATTATGTAGAAACATTAAATAAAAATGTAGATTTATATTCAAATACTACAACCGAAAAAAAACGAGGAATTCTCTCATTTTTTAATAAATCTAAATCTAAACCTAATACAACATTAAAACGATCAAAATCCAATGCTTCCACTAAAAGTAATAAAAGTGTTAGAAGTATTCAAAGCTTCAAAAGTTTTATGGAATAATAATTAGTTAAAATAATAATAAAATATATAATAATTTAATTAGTTTTTAAATATATTAACTTTTAAAAACTAAATTCACAAATTTAACATAATATTTCATATATTAATATGTAGAATTATACGAATAACTTGAAAAACTTTGTCTTCTACTTTTTTTCTTATTTTTCTTATTTTTTCTCTTACATTTTTTATATCTTTTTGAACTACTACTTGAACTGCTACTTGAACTAGAACTACTTGAACTGCTACTTGAACTAGAACTACTTGAACTGCTTGAACTAGAACTACTTGAACTAGAACTACTTGAACTGCTACTTGAACTGCTACTTGAACTAGAACTACTTGAACTACTACTACTTGAACTAGAACTACTTGAACTACTACTTGAACAAGATATTTTTTTTATTTTTAATTTATAATATTTTATTGGTTTAAAAAAAACTTTGGTGTACAAACAGCCTTATTTTTTACACATACTTTTGGTTTATTTACTAATACACTAATTACTGGTGATATTTCTAAAGTAATAGGAATACATGTAGGTTTACAATCAGGTTTTTTTATAGGTGTATCATTGCATTCACAAGAATCTTTATCACTATCATCTTTATCACTACCAGATGATGGTAGTGAAGGAGGTCGGGGAGGTACTTGTGGATTATCTAATTGTAATTTTTCAATTGGCGGATAGTTATTTTGAATCTCGAAATCGTTTTCGGACATTTTGTTTTTTTTATACATTATATAAATAAAATAAATTTTCGATTTAAACTTGAAATAAAGAAAAATAAACATTGTGTACTTTTTAATATTTTCGACTAATATGTTTATTTAAGAACTTTGTTATTTTGTAAAAGAAAATTTTTAATATTATTTCCTAAGTGTTCTTTATCAAAACCTGGTTGTACTGGTCCGCTTTATTTAAACAAATACATAATCTTCTCACTATTCTTGTATGTTAGATTTAGAAGTTTGTTGTTCCTAATCAGTGCTTTACGATTCTTACATGATTTGAGTACTTGAGGTATTTTATAACAAAATCTTAAAATCCTTTTGAATTCTAAAAGGTAGATATTGTTTTCTTTCCAATAGTTATATTTTTCTTCACTTTCACTTTCTTCATCATCACCTACACCATAATATAGATAATTATTAAAGTTGAAATATTGACAAGCCAACTCTTGGGGAATGTTTACAGCATTACAATAATTGATTGCATGTTTCAAATTTAATAGTTCGATGATTTCGATATGAATCTCTATAGGAAGATTGGTGATGTCAGTTTTAGGATGTGTATTATTTAAAGCGTCTTCAAAATTATTCATTATTAAATATATATTTTTTTTATTTAATAATTTACACGAAAATGTATTCAATTTATTTAAGAACTCTCTTATTTTCAATAAGGAATTGTTTTATATTTTCTCCTAATTGTTCTTTATCAAATCCTGGTTTAACAGGTATATTTAAGGTGTTTGACATTTTAGCTAATTCTGGCTTATGAAAACTGTGAATTGCTTTTCCAGTAATAACTTTTCGTTCATCTTTTTGTTTTTTGATCGTTTGCATATTTTGTAAATCTACAATTCTAAATGTATTATCTATCTTTCCATATTTATGTTGCCATAGATCAGATTTATCTTTCTTTTTTCTAAAAGTTCCATATATATTATATGTTTGTTCAATCGTTTCATTAAATTCAATATCACTAGGTGATAAAATATCTTGTGTTTGTGTAGTTGTAACTTCACGTAGTTTACTTTTTTTAGAGTCTTTTTCAAATAAATCTACATCAATATTTTGTTTAGTAAATTCATTTAATGTATATTTATTTTTATCCACTGAAAAATCTAATATTTTAGAGTAAAACGAAGTTTCAATATCTATATCAGAGCTATTAAATATATAATAATCTGCTTTATTTATTATGTAACCTTGTCTATTATATTTATCTACCATGTAAACTTTATCTTTTGTTATATAATTTAATGTTGTATAAATAGCTTGATCTGTTATCAATGGTTCTAATTTTTTAATATGTGTCTTAATATCATCTAGACTCCAAATAAAATATGTTTTAAATAAATCTTTTATAGTTTCTAAAACATAATATATATCAAACTCATCAAAAAATTTCAAATACATATTATAAGTCGAATTGTCAATTACAGTCTCATTTTGAGGTTCTATTAAACATTTTTGCTCACAATCTGTGTAATCACATTCAGGTGAACCTGGAATTAGTGTTTCAGATGAAATATTTCTTGATAAATTAAGTGAACAATCAAAACTAATTTGTTTTAATAGTCTTTCAACTACTTTATTTGTTCTATCTTTTTCTTCAGATAAAATATATTTTTCTCTATCTATAAAAAAATCCTTTAAATCATTTGATGATCTTAATATATCATTTATTGGTTGATTGGATTTATAATGAACTGATATATATTTATATATTTCTACAGTTCTTTCTTCTGGTTTTAATAAATCATGAGAATAATTTCTAACAGCTCTTCCTATAATTTGATTAACTTTACTCATATTCCAATATGGTTCTAATATATGCACTTGTCTTACAGCTTTTAATGTAATTCCTTCAGAAATAATAGGAGAACCTATAATAACTCTAATATATTTACCATACTTATTATCGTCACTATTGAAAACTCTTTTATAACGTTCCCTTCGCTCAATACTAGTACTATCATCAAATACAATAAAATATTTATACATTTTATCTTCTGTAACATTTTGTTTACCTTTAAATTCATAAAACCCATTATTTAATAAAACTTGTTTAATTAATGATGTACCACCATAATTTACATAATTTGAATATATAAAAACATTTCCTGTTTTTGGATCTTTTATATTATTTAATAATTTATATAATTTATTTGAATATTGTTCTAATTTAGTTGTTAATACATTTTTATATTCTTTACTAAGAGACCAAGATGATCCTAATTTTGTAAATATTTTTAAAAACCCATCTTTACCATATAAATCATCAGGATAACTCATTGTAGATGCATCATTGCTATTTTTGTATAAAGAACCTGTTTTAGATACAGAAACTATATCTTCTAATGTATTTTCTTGTGATTCTATTTGTTTAATAACATCTGATAAATCATATTTTGAATCAGTATTTACATCTGAAAAAAGTGCTTTTAAATATGTTCTATACTGATCTAATGACATTTGGCAATAAACAACATTAGTACTTCCAGTTCTATTTGGTATAAGTGCGCGTCCCATAACAATTTTTTTCGGATTTGTTTCGGTATTTTCTCTTAAATAAGAAACCTTACCATATAATGCTTTCATTAATGAACTTTTACCATTGTCAGTTAAAGAAACAATACCGCCCTTTAAGGCATTACTATTAATATATTCTGATTGTGTTTTCATTAAAAATGGTTCTGTAAAATCAAAAATACTTTTAGTAGATGTCATAACCTGCTGACTAGAAGGAGTTTCTTTGTCTTCAATAATTTCTTCAGAAAATGTTTCATCAATATCTTGTTCTACTTCTTCAAATTCTTGTTGATCTATTGGTGTTTGTATTATATTTTGTTCAATATCATTTTTTTCATTTTCTTCATTTTCTTCATTTTCTTGTTCTGTTTCTATTGGTATTTCTTCTATATCAGGGATATCTTCATATATATCTTGATCCTCTAAATTAATATTAAATAATTTATTGCCAGTTGGAAATTGTAAATGTGGTCTATTTATGTTTATCAAGTTAGATAATTCAAAAATCTCAGTAGGATTATCATAAATAGGTGTTGCTGTAAGTAATAATAATCTAGTATTATATGATTTAGACAAAACTTTAAATAACGATTTATAAATATCATTATCTGTAATATTATGGGCTTCATCTACAATTATAACAGAATTACTTAAATTTTTTATTTCATCCTTAGGTTTTTTTCTAACCATTTCTCCATCAATCTTTTTTACACGTTTAGTATTTTTTCCATATTCATCTTTTATAAATTCTTTTGTACCAAGAACTCTATTTACAAATGTACCATATGTTATAAATTGATAATACCTATTTATTTCCTTAGTAGCTTTTAAAATAATCTCATTTCTCATAACATCTGAATTTTTATATTGTATTTCCCCAGAATATATTCGTCTTTGGTTAGAATCAATGTATTCGTCATTTGTACATTTACTTAACAATTCGTCCATAAAATTTTTTTGAATATTTTTATTTTTCACTAAAACAACAATTTTTCTACCCATATTACTAACATATTCTTTAAAACCTTCTGCTACACTTATCGAAGTACATGTCTTGCCCGTACCTAAATTATTGTATAATAATAAATTATCATATATTGTATTTTTTGATATAAAATTTCTAATCAACATTTGAGTTGGCTCTTGATGAATATGTTGTTTTTTTTTATCTGAACTATTATTTATAAACTCCCTTTTTGATAAAATTTCATTAAAATCAGATTCATTAAAATCATTATAATATTTTAATTGTTCTTCTGACATATCACTTAATTAAACTATAGAAAATTTAATTAAGAATAAAATTACTTAATTAAACTAAATCAAATATATATATATATATATATAATTAAATACTATTATTAGAAGCTGGATATGGTTCTGTTAATAATTCGTCTGAATAAGTTCTAACTTTTAGTAAATTATTTGTATTATTTGGATTCAAAAATATAAAATGTGTTAAATATAATAAACCTGGAACAAATAATATATATACTAAATTACTATTATTCTTTTTTTTCCGTTGATTTTTAATTATGGACATCTTATACATTTTCATAACTATATAAAAAATAATTGTAGAGATAAAAACAAAAACATGAAAATTCATTTATATTACTTAATTAATATAAATATTATATATATTTAGAGAAAACAAATTAATATTAAATTAATTTAAATATATTAATTTTAATATAATATAATATATGTCACTTGTTAAATCAATTGAAGTAAGAAAAGAATACGAAGATAAATTGTATGCAATAATTTATAAATATCAAATTAAATATATATATTACATTTTTGAAAATCAATATGATGATGATAAACAAATTAATAAATTAAATAGTTTATATCGTCACTTTCAAAAACGTTTATTAAAAATTGCTGATTGGTCATCAGATAAATTACATAAAGAATATAAAAAATTTTTAGAATGGTGTAAAAGAAAATATGATTTACAAGAAGAAGAATTACAAAAAATTTTAGATACTATAATAACATTATTTGTTAAAATAATGATAAACAAAAAGACCATTATAGTAGAAGGTATACTAGAATCATATACATTTCCTAAATTAAAATATTTCTTTTATAAATGTTTAAAAAGAATTTCAAGACATTATTATGAAAATCCAAAAAATTTATCAATAGATGAAAACAATGATATCTTAAATACAACATATAAAAAAACAATATTAGATTTAATTGGAAGTGTTGTATATAATATGTTACCAATGAAACAAATAATGTCAATATTAGAATATAAAGATCTTATAAATGAAGACAAAAGTGAAAATGAAAATATATTTATACAATACGATTTTAATAATACAAAAACTTCAGAATCATCACATAATTCGAATCCTAAAGTCATTATTGAAAAACAATTAAGTGAATGTTCATTAAAATATATCTCATCTGATGATTTTGATAAAGAATATTGTAAATCTGAAAGTGAACAAGAAATTCAACAACACAACGAAGAAGAAGATTTAGTTAAACATGTAAAAATTCCAAAAATAAAAAGAAATAAACAACAATATTTAAATAGACAAAACAGAAATGATCTTGAAGAATATTTTTTCGATGAATAATTAATTTAAATACATTTTAGATTAAATTAAAAATACATTTTAGATTAAATTAAAAATACATTTTAGATTAAATTAAAAATACATTTTTAATTTAATTATATATATATATGTATTCTTTATTTAATCAAGTTAAACAAAATACAGATGATTTAGTAATTGTATCTAATAATATAAATCTTGATACGTCTGAAACATTAAATAAATATTTAAAATTAATGAATCGTGTTAACATAAAATCAATAAATTTTGGTTATATAAATCATACTTCCAAATTAAAAGACACAGGATCATATATTATAATAATTAATTCACAAACTACTTCTGGTCCATCTGCTATATATACAATATCACGTTCTGATAGATTATTACATGGTAATGTTAATAAATTATCATTTTCAGAAGGTATAAATGGAGATGTAGTAGATTTAGTTTGGAATCCATGTGAATTACCTTTAATTAAATACTATTATAAATCTTTATATAAATCAGAAGAAACTAAATCACAAAAATTAACTTTTTTGATTAAAATTATCTAGTTTTTATTAATTATCTTTGTCTATTTGTTCCTCTTGTAGTATTTGTTAATCCTCTTGAATTACCTGGAATATTTAATTTTACTACTTGTTTTATTTCTTTTTTTACATTTTCTTGTTTAAGTAATCTATTTTGGTCTATTTCAATTATTTCAGAATTTAATTTATCTATAATTATATTTTTGTTTGATATTATTTTTTCAAGTTCAATTGTTTTCGAGTGACTTTTTAATAATAGTAGTTCACTTTCTAAATTTTCTTTTAAAGATAATTCAAAATTTAATTTATTTTGTAGACTTAATTTATCAGAAATCGTGTTTTCTAAAATATAATTTTTTTCTTGATAATTTTTATTTAATAAATCATATTCATTTTTAATATCATCATATTTTTTAATAATAAATGTATTTTCATCTTTTAATCGATTTATATCTGATAAATATGTATTTAATTGATTTGTTACAGATTCCCTTTCTAATTTAAATTTTGATATATCTAATGTTAATTGCTTTATAGTTTCAGACTGTTCTTCTATTAATTTTATATTAGTATTATCTTGCGGTCTTTCTAAATTAGAACGTTGTTGTAATTGTGCTTGTAATGAACTTATTGTTTTTTTAAATAAATTAACCTTCATTTCTTGTTCTGCTTTATATTTTTTATCTTTTTCAATAAAATTTTCTAGTTCCTCTATTTTTTGTTGAAAGCGGTTATGACCTATAATTTTTTGGCTACTGTTAACTCTTTCTAACATTTCATTGCTTTTATATATCTCTTTATTTAGTTCTATTGATTTTTCGTTTTCATGGTTATCTTGGTCATTTAATTGTATTTCTTTTTCATTTTGATGAATATTTGTTTCATTTAAATTTGTAAAAAAATTTTGTGAATTATTTTCATCAAGAATTACATTAACAACACTTTGATTTTGTATACCCTCAGACATATATTATTTTATAATAAAATAAATATATATATATAGCGTAATGTTATTTTTTAAGTTGTGGTATAAATGTTTGTGCCAAATGCTCTCCTATAGAAACAGAAGCATCATGTTGTGTAATTGATGATTTTTGTATTTTCTCAATTTGTTGTAACATCATATTAAGTATTGATTGTAAACGAAGTTTATCAAAATTTGATGAGTTGTATTCTTTGTAAATTAAATTAAATAACGCAGGTGATGTTTTATCTAATAATTTATATTTTTTTTTTAATTTATATTCGTAATTAGTTGGAGAATCTCCTTTATTTACAATATCATCTAAATCAGCAATTAAATTATTTACATTTTCTTTAATGATATCTATTTTTTTATCATTAATGTTTCCTGACATAATATATATTAATTAAAAAAAAATTGTATTATTAACGATTGTATTATAAATTATAATACATGGATGTAAAAAATATAATCTCTAGAATAAATAATCTCTCACATAAAGAAAAATATCATATTTTAAATATATTAAATGCTAATGATATAGAATACACAAAAAACACAAACGGTTATTTTTTTAATTTTTTAAAAATTGATAGCATTACATTAGATAAATTAATAAAATGTTTAGAATTAATTGAACAAAATATTAATTTAATAAAAAACATGGATAAAAAACGAAATGATCTTATTAACTCTTACAAAATAATTATAGAAGAAAAATTAAAATCTAGTTTTGAAAAACGTAAAAATGAATATATTAAACATTTATCAGTACAAATATACCAAACAAATATAAGTTATAACATAAAAAGAATTTTTCATATACGAAAAAATGCAAAATTTTCAACAAACAATTGTAATCAAGCTGAACTTATGTTAAAAGAATATCAAAAATCACAAACAAAATTTCAAAAAAATTCTGTTTATCATAGAATTTATTGTACAATAAGAATGAATAAAAGATATACTGAACCAAAAATAGAAAATGAATCTAACAATAATAATACGATTGATGATATAAATGACGAAATAGAAAATATAGACGAAATTGAAAATTATGAAACGAATATAAGCGAAGACGAAAACAAAAGTGAAATATTATCAGATGAATATGATGACGATGATGAGCATGATAATATGTCTTATCATTCTGAAAATTCGGATAATGAAACAGAAACATCAAAAGCATCAAATAAAATTACACCTAAAGAAAAAAAAGAAAATGATATTAATTATTATAAAAATTTATTATACCAACAAGGGTTTGTATTTGATAATAATAAAACATGTTTTTTAATAAAAGAAAATTACATTTTATAATTTACATTTTATAATTTACATTTTATAATTTACATTTTATAATTTACATTTTATAATTGTAAATATAATAAAATTAAAAAAAATGAATAATATTAATCATTCAATAACTTTTAATGGGTATTCCTTGGTATTTTTATAATATTTATAACAAATATAATACAGAAAAAGATTTAACAATTGACGAGCAATTAATTGCTAATCTAAATATAGATGATTTATTCTTAGATTACAACAGTTTAATTCATCCTTGTTCACAACAAGAAATTAATAAGATTAATCTTTTAAATGAAACGACTATAACTGAACCTAATATAGAAGAAAATATTATATTAAATTGTTTAAATTATACTAGATATATAATTTCTGTAATTAAACCAAAAAAATTATATATAATGATTGATGGTGTGGCACCTAGAGCAAAAATTAATCAACAAAGAGAAAGACGATTTAAATCACATTTTTTTAAAAAAATAATTTCTGAAAATTCACATGAAATGACCAATACAAATAACAATACTGATACAAATAACAATACTAATAATAAAATATATTGGAATTCCAATAAAATAACACCAGGAACATTATTTATGGATAATCTTATAAAAAGTTTAGAAACATTTAAAAATCAAATGGAAAATGAAAACCTAGAAATTATAATTTCTGATTCAAATATTTGTGGTGAAGGTGAACATAAAATGATGAAAATAATTTCTAATAATTATGATAAAAAGTCAAATAAAAAAATATGTATTTATGGTTTAGATGCTGACTTAATTATGTTAAGTTTAATAAATGAATCAAGTAATAATATTATTTTATTAAGAGATAATACATTTAATACTAAATTAAATGAATCTAAAAGAATATATACATATTTAAATATATGTAAATTAAAAACATATATATGTAAAGACTTACGATCTGGAAATATTAATTTAAATGAAAATCAAATATCAGATTTAAATTTAATTTACGATTATATTTTTTTATGTTTTTTAATGGGAAATGATTTTTTAGAACATATTCCATCTTTATTTATAAAAGAAGGTGGTATAAATGTCATATTAAAATGTTATAATTTTGTTATTGATAAATATAAATCACCTATTATTAATTTAAATAGATTAAATAATAACGATTGGAAATCGTGTATAAATTTAGATATGTTAAAAGATATATTTTATAATTTATCAAAATCAGAAAGTTACTTTTTTACAAATATTTATAGCGCATATAAAACAAATAATAAATCAAATAAATCCATATATAAAGATATATATGATTTAAATTCTATTAATACGACTGAAAATTTAAACGTATATTTTTATACAGAAGATAAAATTAAATATAATGAAATAGGATATAAATCAAGATATTATAAATATTATAATATAGATAATATAGATAGTGCTTGTGAGGCTTATTTAACTGGTCTTTATTGGATATTAGGATATTATAATAATCATAATCACAATAATTGGTCTTGGTATTATCCATATCACGAAGTTCCATTTGCAAGTGATTTACATTCTTATTTATGTAAAAATAAAACAAAATTTTTAGAGAATATTAATTATTGCGAATCCTTGCAATCAAGTTCTTGTATATCTAGTTTAGAACAATTATTTTTAGTACTACCAAAAGAATCTTTATTGGAAATTATTAAAGAAAAAAATATTATTATATATAATAAATTATTAAGAATGTTTAATACAGAAAGTAAGCTACTAGATAATTATTATCCAAATAAAATTTATTTAGATATAACAAATAAAGAATATCTATGGCAATCAAAAATTTTTTTAAAAAACATTAATACAAATATATTAATTATATTATAAAAAAAATAATATATGTATTTATTATTTAATCAATATATATATTTAATTATTTAATATTTTTTTTAAATATTTTTTTTATTATTATATTATATAAATAATAAAAATGGATTACATGAAACTTCTCTTACAACTTGCTCAAATTCTAGTTATTGCTGGAGCCCTCAATTGGGGTCTAGTAGCCTTTAATGGTACAGATGCCGTTAATAAACTCACTGGTGGTGGTGACATTGAAAAATATGTTAAATTTGCTGTTGCAGCTGCTGGTCTTTACGTTGCTTACACTCTTTATTTCTAAAATTTTAATTAAATAAAAATCAATTAATAAAAAATTGATTTTTAATTGTATTTTTCCTTTGATTTTTATATAAAGTGCGTAAAATTTATTAAATTAATTCCTTTATAAATTAAAACAATAAAATGAGCAAACTAGTAACATCTAAGACCACAACAAAAACTACAAGAACTAAGGCAACTCCAAAACCAAAAGAAGTTGTTGTTGAAACACCTGTTGTTGAAGAAACACCTGTTGTCGAGACACCTGTTGTTGAAGAAACACCAGTGGTTGTTGAAACTACAGAAGTTGATTCAATGAAACAAAGATTTGAAAGACTTATTAAGTCTAAACAAGATTTGATGTTGGAACTTAAACGAGAAGTTCAAGAACTTAAAAAAATGCAACGTGATCACGAACTAGCTTTAAAGGAAGCTTCTAAAAGAAGTAGAAAGAAGAGAGTACGTGATGAAAACTCAACTAGAAAACCTTCAGGATTTGCATCACCAGTTGTAGTTTCTGATGAATTATATTCATTTCTAACTCGTTTTGGAATTAATAAAGGAGATCCTATTGCACGAACTGATGTAACTAGATATGTTACAACTTATATTAAAGATAATGATCTTCAAAATCCTGAGAATAGACGTGAAATTGTTCCAGATACAGTTTTACACAAACTTTTCGGACCAGCAATGGAACACAAGGATCCAAATGATGCATCATCACCTTTAGTATATACTTATCTAAAACTTCAACGTTATCTTTCTCAACATTTTCCTAAAAAAGCAACAGTTTAAAAAAATAAACCAATAAATCAAATAAATATAAAAATAAAACAATAAAACAATTAAGCCCTAAATAATAGTAATATTATTTAGGGCTTAATTGCATGTATTTAAATATTACAATTATAAATATAAAAAATATATAATTATAATATATGTCATCACGTACAACTTCTAATCAACAACTTAGAGAAGCTGTATTACAACGTTTTATTAGTGAAATAGAAAGAAAATATAATGAAATAACAAGTGATGAACGGGGGAAAAAACAAGATATGAAATTATTTCGTGAATTAATTAATCCAGAAAATAATGAAACATTAAAATACGAATATTTATCAAAATTAACAAGAAGAATTACAAGAGGAATTTCTGTTTTGTTTAAAATAGATGATCTATCTATGTTAGATGCAATAGCAAAATATACTTTTCTAACAAGACATAGATTATTAGATGATCCTAGATTTTTACCTAGACAAACTAGACCTAGATCATCTTCTATAAGAGGTCCTAGAAGACAAGAAGAAATTACACTTACTCCAGGAGTTTGGAATAGAGAATCTCAATTTCCAACTTATACAACAAGTCCTGGTCCTATGTCATCTATTACACAAACTCCAGTTTCATCTAGATTAGCAGCACCAATAACTTCACAAATTCCAGAAACACCGTCTCAACAAACTCAAAATGTACTTTGGGGGTATGAAGATACTAGTACCATACTTTCATCTATAAGTGAATTTGAAGAAGATCAATTACCAAATACAAAAATTCGAGCAGATAAAAATAGTTTAATAATTAATGGGGCTGATAAATTATCAACATGTAATAATGAAGATAATGACCCTGATCCGAATGAATCAATATTATCAGAAGATAATAAAAGATGGGTTGAAGCTAATTGTCTTAGTTGCCAAGATATTGCAACACAATATAATTATACACAAGAACAATGGTCTGATCTTGTATCAATTAAACAATTAGATAGTAAAGGTAAATTTAAATTAAGTCAATGTACATCTATTAACAATTTTAAAGAAAGTTTAAAAAGAGATTTAATAACTTCAAATGAAAAATTTAATATAATGGATTATCAAACAATTTTTAGTATATATGAATTAAAAAATAAAAATTTATCAAAAGGCGATTTAATGAGAGGTCTTGGTACTCGTCCTACAAAAACGTTATTATTCAGACTTAATTTGCCAAGTGGTACATTATATATTGATTTAGAAAGCGCTTACAAATTAATACATAATAAAACAAAAGAATTATATGCATTACCATTATTTGGAGGTTTACGAAGAAGAGTAGGTAATTTAAAAGGATCTTTAATGGAATCATCTACAGTTCATGGTCAAATTGAAGGATATAAAATATATAGATTATTAACAAAGAATGAAATAGAAAATGAAATAGAAATAGATTTTGAATTACAATTAATAACAGAAATACAATATTTATTACAATTTGCATATAAAGAAGGTGAAACAGATAAAAAAATGATTTCAAATGTTACAAATAATATTATAAACATTTTAACTAATGAACAAAATACATATTAAAATAAATTGAATTTAATTTCTATAATTTTAAAAATATAAATGGACAATCTAAATAATCGTTTAATTACACGCGAAGAAGTAGAAAATATTCTAAATTATTTTGGAAATATTGGTGACAACAACCAATTTTTAAAAATAAATAATTTAGAACATTATCAACAAGCATTTGTACATGAAAGTTATTTTCAAGCAGTCCAATATAAAATATCAGAACTAAAATCTGATAAATTAAGTAACAATCAATTTTATATCCCAAAAGAATCAAGTGAACGTCTAGAATACTTGGGTGATCATATTTTAAAATCAACAATGTCTAGATACTTATTTGAACGTTTCGAGAACGAACGCGAAGGATTTTTAACAAAATTAAAAATTAAAATCGAAAAATGCTCAATGTTACATAAAATTGCGGTTACACTTGGATTTAAAAAATTTTTATTATTGTCTTTACAAGTTGAAAATCAGTCTATATTATCCTTAGATCGCGGAAGAAACACACCCAGTATGTTCGAAGACGCTTTTGAAGCATTTATTGGTTCTATTTTAGTTGATTTTGGAGAATATGGCTATTTATACGCTGATCGTTTTGTAAGAAATGTCATTGAAAACATCATCGATTTTGCTGAATTAATCTCAAAGAACGATAATTTCAAAGATTCTATTCAACGGTATTACCAAAAACAAGTAAACGGCCTTTGGGGTACACCTATTTACGTTTCTTTGAACGAAGAAGGACCACTTTATCGTAAGGTTTTTACTAGAATGTTAACATTTACAGAAACTCAATTAAATGAAATGGATCCAATTATTCAAGATAACATAAAAAAGTATACAAATCACGTATTATCAGAATATAAAACAAATAATCCCAAAATTTATCTAAAATTATTTGATATATGCCAATCTGGAAAATACATATTAGGTATAGGTTTTGGTCGTAAAGTCATCGAAAGCGAACAAGAATGTGCAAAACACTCTCTACAAATACTTAATTTAGATTTAAATTTTTAATTTCCTTATTTAAAAATATTAAATTATATTTAAATAAGGAAATTATATTTAAATAATGTCTTTTACAGATCTACTTTATTTAGAAACAAAAGATTCACATAAACAAGTTGATAAACATCCGTTTGTTTCAATGATACGAAAAGATAAATTAGCTGGAGAAATATATATTAATTTTAATAAAATTTGCATTTACAAAATTCAAGAAGTTTTAAAATTAAATGATATTAATTTACAATCTAATTTATACAGAAATTTTGATTTACCTGAAATATATATAACACCTACTTTACAAGAACTTTTAACTCATTGTAAAACTTACCCACTTGAATCTGCGTATCAATTTTATTTAGGTTTGTTATTTGGTGGTAATATGTTAAAACGAATGTTACCTGAACACAATGACTTTTTAACATATGAAAATTCAAAAGAATTAATAAATAATTTTAAAACTTATCTTTGCAACAATGTTGATGAAGTGGAAAGGATAAAATTTATAGAAAACGTTAATGTATCATATAAATTAATTAAAAAACTATTTGATGAATTTTATGATAAAGTAAATAATATAGAAACGACTTATAAAATTAAATTAAAATCCCCAAATTTTATCTAAATCAATTGTCATTTCTTCAACTGAATTTACTAGAGATACTTTTGTACTATTATCTGTATTATCTATTAAATATTTTAAAATTTTATATTGTAATGATGTTTCTATATTAGATTTAAAAATTTTATTATTGTCACTAAATGTAAATATATTTAAAAGACGTTTTAAAACACGCAAATTAATTTTTTGAAAATTTTTATTTAATACATCGTCTTCATTTTTCAATTTGTAAAAATTATCCATGTCTATTTCAAACAATTTATAATCATAAATAATTTGAAATATTTTATCTAATGCAGTTTTTACATTAGAGTCATTTATATTATTATATAATTCTATTTTTTCCTTTTTTGTAGTATTTTTACCTTTTTTATTAGTATCAAAATATTTATTAACAATTATCATATTTTTTAATAAAATATCAACGATATAAAAACAATTATTTGAATCAAAAATACAATTAAAACGTGTATTAATTTCGTTTAAATTAAATTTATCAGAATATATATTTTTTTTACATATATTTTTAACTTCATTATAAGAATTTATAAAGTTATAAGAAATATCTTTAAATGAATTAAACTTAATTTTACAAGTCGTTTCTATATTGTTAAATATCTTTTTATTCGTTTGTTGCAAATAATACGTTGGAATAATACAAGATTGATGAATATATTCATTATACAATTCCCATCGTTGATGTTCATATACATCATTATGAATTATATTAGAATATGATATGTTATCTATAACTTTTTCCATATTAATTAATATATCTAAATCATCTTTTTTAGATATTTCTGTTGTTTGTGATATATGATCTAAAGTTATATTTGCATAATTTTGATAAATAGTATTTGATATAACGTGTGGTTCACATGAAAATTTATTATGTAATTTAGCAATATTAAACTCATTATTTGATTTAAATATATATTCCATTTTTTTAGATAAATCTTCATCAGTATATTTAATATCTATAGATCCAAGAAAATTAGAAAATAATACAGAAGTTCCTTTACTTATATTCCATTGTTCTAATATAAATAATATTTGACGAATATCATATTGTGATTTGTCTATTATTTTTTTAATCATATCCTTTTCTAAATTTAAACATTCTGTTTTATTAATTTCACTTATAAGTTTCGATAATTCTAATAAACTAACATTTTTAAAGTCTATAAATGTACAATTTTTATAACTACTAAAAATATCCTTGTATTTTGTTGTATTACATATTAAAATTATAGGTACATTTATATTTCTTGCATAAACTAAATTTACAAATGTTTCTATACCACGATCACATAATTCAATATTATCAATAAATACAATATTATTTTTATCTTGTTTGTTTTTATGATTCCATTTATCAATATTTGCTAAAGTTATACTATTAAAACTAACTATTTGTTGTAATGTTTCGTTAAGTCTGTCATTATTACGCAAATTATCAGAATCTATATTAATTAAATTATAACCTTTAAATAAACATTCGACTGTAACTGATTTTCCACAACCAACAGGTCCATTTAAAAATAATATTTCTTTAACATTTTTAATCTTTTCATATTTATATTCGATTAATTGTATCCACTTACGAATATGATTTACTATATCTTTATGAAACAATAATTTTTGAGTTGTAGGTTTATATTTCACACTATACATTATAATTAAATTTATACAATTTAAAATTAATTTTTTATTTTTTATTAATAAATTACAAATAAAATGAATCAAATAAAAATAAAAAATACAGATATTAATTTAATTTGTATTTTATGTAATCA
>Ga0102865_1000142_pt1 | contig 20701 bp, 15 predicted proteins | sample Colrivmet1449C02_FD_78440 | JGI IMG/M metagenome (GOLD analysis project Ga0102865, IMG submission 78440) | Estuarine microbial communities from the Columbia River estuary - metaG 1449C-02 | ecosystem: Environmental > Aquatic > Marine > Intertidal zone > Estuary | place: USA: Columbia River...
AAGATTTTGCCGAAATAGGGTATTCTGAGCATAAAGGTCTGTTCCAAAGCCCAACACAATTGCTAAGAAAAAAAGAGTAAAAGGTATGTTTCGCATAGGATTTCTGCTCTGGTTATAATGAATAAATCGAAAATAGGTTAATTTTGATTAATCAAGATGTTAAAAGTTTTTTTTTTAAACACACCTCAAGAAATTACATGGATATTCTCAGGTCTTTTGGTTTTTTTATCCCTATGCTCATTCCTTTTTTTTTTACTTGATAAACACAAAACTAGCGCCTTATCAAAAGAGCTTATCCTAAGAACCAAAACATGGTGGAAGATAGCCCTATTGACATTATTAATAGCGATATTACCTGATATCTGGGCTGTTATTATTATATCCTATATTTCATTTTTGGCATTTCGTGAGTTAATAACTGTTCTTCCTCTCGACTCAATAAATAGGACATCCATTGCCCTTTGCTATGCTGCCATCCCCCTTTATTATGCTATTATTTACTTAAAGTGGTTGTCTATAGATCCGAGTTTATTACTTGTGGCTTTATTCTTTATGATCTTATTTTTTTCATTAAGAGGTTTATACATAATAGCAGTTAGACGAGCTGTAATACTTCTATTTTTTAGCTGTTTTTTGACTCTTTATTTACCTAGTCACCTTATCCTAATTTTACAACATACGTATACTAACCCGAACATAGAGCCTCGTTTACTCCTATTGTTCTTTATCTTCTTAGTGTCGTTTAACGACGTATTTCAGTTTACTTGGGGCAAACTACTTGGTAAGACCCGATTGTTTCCTAAAACAAGTCCCAATAAGACTTTAGAAGGATTTATATTGGGAGTTTTAACCACGTTAATTTTTGGAATAGTATTGCGATTTCTTACCCCGTTTAGTTATTCACAAACCTTGATTGTTTCCGGAATGATTGGAATTACTGGATTTTTAGGAGATCTCACACTATCTGCCATTAAAAGGAAAATAGGAATTAAAGATTACGGTCTAGCATTACCAGGGCATGGCGGGGTGCTAGACAGAATTGATTCCTTATTATTTTCAGCGCCGATCTTTTATTACTTAGTCGTATATTTAATATTTATTTACGAATGAATACGACACTTCGTCACATCTTATTTGTCCTCATTTTTCGGCCTTGGTTACGACAGATAATTGGTATAAAATCTATAAATGCTGACATCGTAAATAGGCAAGAACAATTTATTATAGTAGCAAACCATAACAGTCATTTTGACACTGCTACACTTATGTCTAACCTAAATCAAGACGTATTTGATAAAACGCATCCTATAGCCGAAATAGACTACTTCAATCAAACCAAATTATTACAATTCGTATCTAGTAAATTATTAAATGTTAAGTACATTACTAAAACAAGGCTAGAGAAGAAACTCAGCACACTAGACATTTTAGACGACTTGCTAAAGAAAGGTAAATCAATTATTTTATTTCCGGAAGGAACCAGGGGAAAGCCTGGAGAATTAAGTGAATTTAAATCAGGGGTAGCTGTGCTACTTAAGAAAAATGCTAAAATCCCATTTATTCCCGTTTTTTTAAGCGGTATGGGAAATATACTACCAAAGGGAAGCAGGCTAATATTACCTTATAATGCTATCGCTTTTTATGGACAACCAAAAAGAATAAATTCCAAAAAAAATAACGATGAACTTTTGAAAGAAATAAAAGAATCCATCTTTGCCTTAGATCCATCATTTACTAATCCATAACACCATTCAAGCTTTTACATGAACACACCAATCATTTCTATCATTTTTTACATCATAGCAGCCATTATAGGTGCTATAGGTCAGTATTTATATAAGATAGGTGCCGACAAATCCGATGGTACTCTAGCAGGTTATTTATTAAACGCTCCGCTCATAGGTGGTGTTTTTTGTTACATCACTGTGATGCTCCTATTCGTTGCAGCATTTAAAAAAGGTGGTGAATTAAATGTGCTTTATCCTATATATGCTAGCACATTTATATGGGGAGCAATTATTGCCTTTATCGCTTTTGGCTTGCCCATAAAACCAATAAATATTATGGGAATGGTATTGCTCATTGCTGGCATGTATTTTATGGGAAAATAATATTACGCATCAGGTTTAATACCTAAGTTATGTTTGGATACATTCTTAAAATGGATTTGGAATATATACGCCATTAAGAAATATACTTAAAAATTAAGTTTAGGTTCCACTAGAATCACCTCTTCCTTATCTACTTTTACCAAACCTGGCGTTGCCCCTTTGGGCTTTCGTATGTATTTGCGTGGTGTGTAAATAACGGCTGCAAGTGACTCGCTTTTGGCTTTGCTATAAAATGCCGCGATACTGGCTACTTTCTCTAGGGTAGCAGGCAATATTTGGGTATTATTGGGATTGCGAATAATGACATGACTACCACTTACATCCTTAGCATGCAGCCATGTATCCGAATTGGTAGTGTGGTAACGCAAAAGGTCGTCATTCTCTCTTGCCCCCTTCCCTATTCTAATCTCAAAGCCATCTATATGCATGGTTTTATAGGGTACGCGTTTTTCTTTTTGTGTTAATTTAAGATCCGCTGTCTTTCGAATTTCTTTAAGATTATCAACGCTTTCAAAGCTGTCTATTTCCTTTGCTTTTGCGAGATAGTTATGTTTCACTTCTACTAGATGTTTTAAAGCAAAGTCTCGCTGCTTGCTTTCATTTTTTCCCTTGGTATAATAGCGCTCGGCGTTTGCTTGTGGGCTAAGGGTATTTTGGAGTTTTATAACCACCTCATGTGTACCCTCAAAACTGAGTAGTTTAACCTCTGATGCTCCTTTGTTGATTTGCCATAAATTTGCCATGAGCAAATCAGCTTTTTCTTTGTAGGAACTAGCTCTATTGAGCTCTTCCAAGCGTTTTTGAGCAGACTTCACCTTCTTTTCCAGCATAGAGAGTTCTTTGTGCAGTTGTCCAAGGTGAGAACCCTTGGTTTGGGCGTATACCTGATGTGATATAAATAAACGTGCATGTTGATCTAAGGCTTGCGTAATCTCCTCGAACTGGGCAATAGGCTCTGCTCCTGCCTCATAATCTAACGTGTATTTCTTTACGCCTTTGTTTAAAAATAGCGGTTGCTTTAAAACTTGCTGCTTGAGTTTATCGAGTGCAATTACTCTCTCCGTACTAGTCATTTCGTCAAACGATAAATGGGTAAGTTGTAGTCGCTCATTCTCGTTTAGAAACCGCAAATCACTTACTTTTTTGTCTTCCAACTGCCATGTATTGATTTCATACGTTTCTACTTTACTGGTTTTTACGGGAAATGCTTCTTGCCAACTATTAGACTGGTAATGTGTTATTTGCGCAAACTTCCCAAACAGATAAAAGGCCAAAACCTGTTGGTCTTCAAATACAATATCAAACCGTCTATCATACGGGAAAGTGAGTATTTCAGTTACTTTTACCCCTTTCAAACTTCGAAATACTGGAAGCCTATTTTTCTTTTGAAGCTTTTCTAAATCCGGTGTTTGAAAATAAGCTTGTCCTTGAAAAAAACTTACTTTAACACCCTCCTTATCAAAAATTAAGTATACGTCAAACTGAGACGTGGTAAAGAGTTCTGTAAGTCGCTTACCTACGAGTTTAGCTCGGAGCTGTATAGCAAGTCGTTCGATGAGGAAAGCATTCATGTTGGATGTTCAAAGGTATTCGTATTTCAGGAACCTAAATCGGAAACGATTATTATCCTATTGTGCACTTAGTATTCTCCAAATACATCGGTTAAACACTCGCATCCGTTTTCGGTAATTACGATAGTGTGTTCAAACTGAGCCGATAGTTTACGATCACGTGTGCGTGCTGTCCATCCGTCACCTTTGTCTACGATACATTCGGGCACTCCTTCGTTAATCATTGGCTCTATGGTAAATACCATTCCTGGCTTCATTTTCTTTCCGGTATTCTTTTCTCCCACATGACTCACTTCAGGCTCTTCATGAAATTGAAGTCCCACGCCATGTCCACAAAATTGCCATACCACCCCAAATCCTTTGCTTTCTGCATAACGTTGGATCTCATAGCCTATGTTACCAAATCTATTCCCAGGTCGACATTGTTTTACGCCAATGGCAAGACACTCTCTGGTTACGTCAATCAGATTCTGTGCATTATCCGCAATTTTACCTACCGCATACATTCTACACGTATCTCCAAAATAGCCGTTTAAGATAGTAGTTACATCAACATTCAAAATATCTCCTTCTTTCAGCACATAGTCGTTAGGCACACCATGACAAATCACTTCGTTAGGACTTGCGCAAATAGCTCCACTAAATGCAGGTGAGCCGTGAGATTTATAGCCTAAGGTTGCAGACTTAGCTCCATGATCGGTGATGTATTCTAATGCTTTATCGTTTATGAATTTGGTGGTATTACCTGCCACAACAAATTGCTCTAAGTACTTAAGCACGTTGGCCGCGAGTATGGAACTCTTTCTAATACCTTCAATCTGCTCTTTCGTTTTTATTTTTATTGCCATGTTAACTATGAGCCTGCAAAGGTAGTTAGTCGTTTATCAAATTCAAACTGTATAATAAGCTGTGTTACTACTTCACTATTTTGCGAATAAGCATTCCGCAGTTGGTATTTACTTGTAAGAAATAGACACCGCTTGGTAAATGGCTAATATCGATTGAAAACGATGATTGATTGCCCTGTAATACGTCAGCCTTCAAAGACTTGCCATGGGCATCAACGAGTGAATAGTTTGTCGCCTGTGCTTTTTCTAGGACTACACGTAGTTCGTTTTGTGAAGGATTAGGATAAATAAGCATCTGATGAGACACTTGAGAGATACTTCCTATGCGTTGCGATGTTCTGATACTTTTGTCGGTATAGACTTTATAGGCACCTGGAGCGCAATTAATACTCATTTTGATATCGGTTACATTAATACTATCTCCACTAAAATACTCGTACCACATTCCCGTGTGCTGAAAATCGCCAATCAGATCTGCTGTTGTAACATCAAAATTACCCATCACCACAAAATTTTGACTTGCATCCGATAAATGTACTCGTTTGCCTTTTCCTCCTAAATCTAGCTTTACGTCATTTCCTTCAAAGGCTTTATAAGTGAGTTTAAGTTGATTCATTTCTGACATTACACGGTAAATATCCTTTCTGTTTCCAGCAGTATTATAATCCCATTTAATAGGCTTATTTCCTACTCTTCCGTTAAAGTCAATTGCGTAGTCGTAGCCTAATTCTTGAAATTGCCACATTAATTTAGGCCCAGGTATAGCACTAAAAATTACCCAAGTAAGCTCACTTCGATCTAAGGCTGTATTGATGTCTTTCACAGAATAACTTCCACTTGAATTTCCATATTGCAGGTTTTTGTAAAGCATACGTTCTTCGTCATGACTTTCTGCATACGCCAGAAGTTTAGGGTTATTCCATCCCCGTGATTGGTGATAAGCGTTCGTAAAATTAGAGGTATAGCCCATACTTGCTTCTGTTGCCTCGTGATTCATATTGCCCCAAAACATACAACCATAATTAGCTAAATCCTTTTCTTCACTATTATCTGCAAAATGCTCAAGAATTACGTAGGCATTGGGATTTACGGATTTTACTTCATTGTAAATTCGTTTCAGGTTATTTACCCGGTCTATATCATAAGCACCCCACGCTCCTACATTACCCAATGTGTTTTTTTGGGTAAATCCCTTAGACAAATCAAATCTAAATCCATCTAGCTTGAATTCAGTTAGCCAATATTCCATAATTTGTTTGACATAAGCTCTTAGCGCCACACTCTCATGGTTTAAGTCATAACCGACATTAAAATCATGTTTGGCATCTGTATTGACAAATGGATTTTGACCTGTTGGCTTAAAGGTAGTAGCATCCCAATACAATTGACACAAAGGATTTTGACTGAAAGCATGATTATATACCACGTCTACAATCACCGCTATCCCTCGTTTATGGCAGGCGTCTACAAAAGCTTTAAGTGAAGCAGGTGTCCCATAATATTTGTCCAAAGCCATGTGATACGAAGGGTTGTAGCCCCAGCTCTCGTTACCTTCAAATTCATTGATAGGCATTAACTCTATTGCATTTATCCCAAGATTAACCAAGTAATCTAAAGTGTCCAATAAGGTCTTGTAATTATGCTTCGCCACGAAGTCTCTAACGAGCATTTCGTACACAATTAACTTATTTTCTTCGGGAGCAATAAAATCGCTCACTTCCCAAGTGTAGGGAGTTTTGGTCATTTCGATCAATGATGCTATCCCCGAGGTTTTGCCTTGTGGATATGGATGCGGATTAGGATAGGTTTCTGCTGCGATGTACTGATCATTATTGGGATCTAAAACCAACTCACTGTAGGGATCGGCAATAATAATTTCGCCATCTACCAAGTACTGAAAAGCATAACGCTCATTCGCTTGAAGGTTTGGTATTTCTATCCACCAAGTAGCTCCATCGCTGGCACGTTTCATAAAGTAGTCTGTACTTACCGTCCAGTTGTTAAAATCGCCAATCACGTAAACATACTTTTTGTAGGGAGCAAACAAAGCAAGAGTTAGACTGGTTGACGTCGTTCTGTTTATGCCCAACTTAGCACCTGTCGGCAATGCTTCAATAACTAAACTTGGATTAATCACATAATTGACCGTGTCGTAAGCAAGAGTTCCAGCAGCATCAGCAGCTAAAATCACTTGATAATCGCCTGGTGTTGTCGCTGTGAAGGTGTATGAAATAGATGTTCCCACATTGGAAGCTACATCAGTCCCATTAATATTAACGGCTAACGTAGCACTCATGGATGAGCCACCGTTTATCGTTATTGATTCACCTATACTGTATATTTTATTTTGACTAGGCGAGGCAATAGTTGCGTACAACCCTCCTGAATACAGCTGAATAAAAATATCAGAACCATCGGCATTGCGTCCAGATATGTTGCCAGCTTCATTTCTAAACAAGATGGCTATTTTTTCTATAGATTCTCCAGACGGCACGCCGTAGTATGCTCGTATATCTGAAATACTCAATGTATACTTATCATTTCCAATACCAGTTAAAACGGGTGCATTAGCCGTACCCCAAGTTCCTTTGGTATATTTCCAATCGGTATTAGAAGTGCTATTATTGGTAATTACACCGGTATGTGCATACACAACTCCTGCAAATCCTGACATACCCCCATTACCTTCTTTTGCATCAAAGGTTATTACGATTGCACTACTTTCTGTTGGAAAGGACGGAGAAACAGTTACGACTTGCGCTTTTAGATCTAAAAAACTTAGAATAAGGACTAATGATAGCAGTAAAAATCTACTTAACACTTTAAACATTGGTCAAAGTTGCAGAAAAGAATTTTACGAAACGAATCAGTAGTGTAAAAATGACACTAAGTCGTTACAATAAAATTATTTTTAGAAGTAAAAATCTGCCATGATATATTCATAATCAATCGCTTATAAATACATTAACATAGAACTTAAAAAAATAACATGTGGAAAAATACAGTGAATTATGCCTCTTGTTGAAAGTTCGATTCATACATGTAATACATCAAAATTTATCAGCTAAAATTCATATAAAAACAACCTTTAAACATTCATTACCAGCGCATTAACACAAAATACTATGATCATAAAAAATGGCATTTCAAATTTAATTGCATTAATTAGTTGAATTTATATATTTGTACCACGTTAAGACTTAGCGTAAATATTACACTAAGTATATAGTTAAATAATATATGAACATATTAAAAAGCAAAGTTGTCATTCTCCTTATTTCTGCTGTTCTATTTTCAAGTGCAGCGATTGGGCAAACTAAAATTACGGGTACAGTTGCAGACAATGAGACCAAAGAACCTTTGGTAGGTGCTTACATTCAGTTAATAGGATCGAAAGGCGGTGCTATTACAGATGGTACGGGTAAGTTCTCATTTGACCTTCCGGCTAATGTAAAATCTTTCAAAGTGAGTTTTATTGGATATACCCAACAAACTATTGAAATAGGAAACCAAACTCAATTTACTATTTTGCTAAAGTCACAAGATGATTTAGACGAAGTAATTGTAATTGCTTATGGTACTCAAAAGAAAAGTGACAAAACAGGGGCCGTAACGCAAGTTTCCGCTGATGAACTAAATAAAGGAAGAATTACTGATCCTATTCAAGGACTACAAGGTAAGGCTGCGGGAGTTAACGTATCAAAACAAGGTGGTGACCCTAATGCTGGTTTTAGCGTAAACATACGAGGTAGTGCTAGTATTACAGGCGGCACAGGACCTTTGTATGTGGTGGACGGCGTAATTGGTATAGATCCTACTACTATCAACCCAGACGATATTGCTACCTTCAACGTATTAAAAGATGCGGCATCTACATCGCTATATGGTACACAAGGTAGTAATGGTGTCATCATCATAACCACAAAAGGTGGGTCTATGGGAGGTGCTGTTTCAGACAGAATTAATATAGAATACAACAATTTTGTTGCTTTTGATAAAGTAGCTAACAGACTTGACTTCTTAAGTGGAGACGAGCTTCGAGATTATGCCATCAAAACAAACAATGCAAACTTCCAAGATAATGGAGCCAACACCGATTGGATGGATGCCATATACAGAACAGGCATATCTCAACAACATACCGTAGCTGTGAGCAAAAGCGATGAGAATACAAACTATCGTCTTTCTTTGTCTACCAACAAATTAACAGGAGTATTGAAGGGAACTGATAAAACTAGAAATATTGCTAGATTTAACATTTCTCAGAAGGCGCTAGATGACAAGCTTACCATCTCTGCCAGACTTAGTGCCACGCTAGAAACCAATAACTACGTAAAGTATGATGGAGGAAGTGATCCTAAGAATGTGATTTACCAGGCCATGAGAAGAGCGCCTACTGATCCTATTACCAATGCAGACGGAAGTTTCTTTGAAACCGATAGAAATTTCCAATACAACAATCCAGTCGCGATTATAGACCAGTTTACTAATACCCGTGATGCCAAAAGATATTTAACCAACGTTGATGCAGCTTATGCCATTACCAAAAACCTAGAAGCGAGAGTAACCGGAGCTTTAGGTCGTGATGACCACCAGTCTTGGTATGCAGAACCAGCTAGCGCATTTAGTAATACTACCAATGGTTTGGCAAGTAGATCGTACAACAACAAATCATATAATTACATATCTGAAATATTGTCCTACAACAACACTTTCAATGAAAAGCATAGTTTAAACGTATTAGGAGGCCACAGTTGGCAATCTGTTTCTTACGATGGTTTTAGAACAGAAGCTAGAAATATTGACCCGTTTTATGAAGGTGTTGGAGCCGATAACTTAAAAGCTTACAGTGAGCTAGAATGGGGTTACGCTTCATCGTACCGTAGTACACCTGAAGGATTAGCTTCTGTATTTTCAAGAGCAATTTATGACTTTAATAAAAAGTATTACATGACTGCTTCGCTTAGAAGAGATAAGTCGAGTAAATATGGTGACGATGTAGAATGGGGTACTTTTTGGGCACTTTCATCTGCATGGAATATCAAGAAAGAAAATTTTGCTAAAAATTGGAATGATGTGTCTGACCTAAGATTGCGAGTAGGTTACGGTCTTACAGGTAATGCAGACATACCCAACAACATCGACCGTGTGCGCTATGAGCCAACCAGCAAAGGCATTGATTCTGAAACAGGTCAAGAGATTATTATTTGGAACAATAACAGAGGTAACATTCCTAATCCAGATTTAGCCTGGGAAGAAGTAAGAGAACTTAACTTAGGTTTGGATTTTGGTTTCTTTAAAAACAGAATCACCGGTTCTGTGGAATTGTACAGTAAGAACACTAACGGGCTTGTAATGGAAGTATCTGTGCCTGTGCCACCTAATATTGCTCCAAAGAAATATGAAAATGCGGGCGAGATAAAAAATAACGGTATAGAGTTAACCTTGAATGGTATTGTACTTGATCAGAAAAATTTCCAATGGAAAACAACTTTCGTCGCATCTAAAAACAAACAAGAAACCATAACTCTTGGTAACCTCGAAGCGAATAGTCTGGGTATCAAAAAACTATATGTATCTGGTAGAGGCTTAGTCGGTGGCGACAACTATACACAAGTAATTCTTCCAGGTTATGAAATAGGGTCATTCTTTTTACCCGTATATAAAGGCTTAACCAGTGACGGTAAGTTCTTATTTGAAACAGAAGCAGGAGGTGTAACGCGAGATGTAACAAAAGCAAAAAGACAATTTGTAGGAAGTGCACAACCAGATATTATCATTGGTTGGTCAAATTACTTTCAGATTTATAAAAACTTTGATGCTAGTTTTAGTTTACGTGGTATTTTTGGTCATCAGATTTTTAACGTAACTAAAATGGTGTTTAGTAATCCTGCCGACGCTCCAAATCAAAACGTACTGGCTTCTGCTATCGTAGGAGAAAGTGCAACGATTACAAGCGACCCTACCATCAGTACTTACTACTTAGAAGATGGTGATTTTGTAAAACTAGATAACCTATCCTTTGGATATAACATTCCTTTTAGCCCAGAAAGCAAAATTAAAAACCTACGCGTTTATCTAACAGGTAATAACGTTTGGATGTGGACTAAGTATTCTGGTCTAGACCCAGAGCTTAATTTTAGTGGAACTGAATTTGGTAGAGATCAATACGATGTTTACCCAAGAACCAGAAGTATTAGCATCGGAATTAACACTACTTTTTAAAACATTACAATCATGAAAAAGCATTTAAAATCAATATTACTAGGAGGCGCCGTTCTTACGATCGCAGCGTGCACCAAGTTTGATGATAAAATATATGACGCTTCAGCTGTCAACAAACCTGATCCCGGAGTTGTTTACGCGGAACTAAGAGATCTTATAGATGATAATGGCTGGTGGTTTTGGGCACAAGAAGTTCCTTCTGACGAAATTGCATTTCCTATTCGTGGTAACGACTGGAATGACGGAGGAAAATGGAGAGTCTTACACCAACATCAGTGGACTAATGACGTGGATGCAGTGAACTCCATGTGGAGCCATCTCTATGACGGAGTAAGAGAGTCTAATAAATTAATAGATGGCCTTTTACCAAACGCTGGTGACCCTGAAATTGATCTTAGCATAGCCAAGCTTAAAACATTACGCGCCCTATTCTTATATATGCTCATGGATAATTATGGAGATGTACCTTTAATTACTTCATTTACAAGTGCACCAGAATTCCCTTTTAAAGCCACAAGAAAAGAAGTGTATGATTTTTTGGTAAACGACTTAAAAACATCAGTACCTCTACTTCCTATCAACACCAATAAATTTGCTGTCAATAAAGGCATGGGTTATACCCTACTTGCTAAAATATACTTAAATGCAGAAGTATATACTGGCACCGCTGCTTACGCTCAGGCAGAGGCGATGTGTGACAGTGTTATTCAACTTGGCGTTTATTCACTTGACAATACAGTAACGGCTCCATTTGCCGCTAATAACGTTAACGTTCCTGAAAACATATTTACAATCTTATTTGATCAATTTGACGCACAAGGATTTAGAATTCACATGCGTACCCTGCATTACCTAAGTGACAAAACATTTGGCATGAAAGTAGGCCCTTGGAATGGATTTGCGGCGTTAGAAAGTCACTACAACAGTTATGCTACAGGCGACAAGCGTAAAGAAGAATGGTTTATGGTAGGTCAGCAGTACGATAAAAACAATGTTAAGTTATTTGACGAAACTGCAGGAGAAGACCTAGTACTTACACCTAATATTCCTGCCCTTGTTTTGGGTTCTGGAAACACCTCGGCAGAAATAAGAATGAGCGGTGCTCGTGTTAAAAAATATGAAATTGAAGAAGGTGCTTTGGAAAATCTAAATAACGATTTTCCTCTTTTCCGTTATGCAGATGTTTTGCTCATGAAAGCGGAGTGTGCTGTGCGTAATGGAGGTGCTGGATCTGGAGACGCATGGGTACAAATGATACGTGATCGTGCAAATGCTGGCCCTACTTCTGGCTTTGGATTAGATGAAATTTTAGCTGAACGAGGACGTGAGTTATTTTGTGAAGGGCACAGACGTCAAGATTTAATACGATTTGGTAAATTTGGAAATGCTTGGTGGGAAAAATCAGCAAGTGGATCTGAACGAACTATATTTCCAATACCACAGTGGGCGATAGATGCCAACCCTAACCTAGGCTTATAATTAACTTTTTTTTATAAATTAACAACAATCAAACAAAACAATGAAAGATTTATTACTAAAATCAATTAAAACAGTGGCAATACTTGCCGCATTTTTTGGTGTCGTTACACTTAACTCGTGTAAAGACAAAGAAGAAGATCCAATTACTCCAGCATTAGTAGAGGATGGATTTTATGTACAAGGTGGAGCTACTGCTTACACTGATTTCGATGTAAAAGCTACGTTACAAACAGCTAAAAACGAAGTACTTCAAGAAGACAGAGCTACATTACTAGAACTTTACGTTGCTGTAAAAGGTGGTAGCGAAGGTTTTAACATCGTACAAGTTGCGGGTGCTGAGAGAACTACTTGGGGACCAGGTGCTGATTGGGCTTCTGCTACAGGCGGAAACGAAGAGCCACAAGTAGCTATTCAAAGAGGTGCTATCGCAGTTACAGCTACTAAATTTACTGTACCTAGTGATGGACTTTATCACGTAGTAATTGACACTAAAACTGGTAAAGGAGCTATCGTTCCTGTTGAGTGGGGAATCATTGGCCAAGCTACTCCTTCAGGATGGTCTGGTGACACTAAACTAGAAGCTTCTGCATTCAGTACTTCTTCTATGACTTTCTCTGCTAAAGGTATTCAATTGTCTGCTGGTGAGTGGAAATTTAGATATTCTGGAGGTTGGAAAGTTGAGTTAGATTCAACTGAAGACTTAGGTAACGGTGCTAAAGGCGTTAAATTTAACACTAACTTTGGTGGTACTCCTGACATGCTTGTACCAGGTGGAAACAACATGGCTACTGATAAAAGCGGTATCTATGACCTTTCTATCACTTGGACAGCTGGCGAAGGTCACAAAGCAATGATTACTAGAACTGGAGACGTTCCAGCAAGAGATTACTCTGCAGTTTCTGTAGGTCTTATCGGCGATGGCGTACCAGGAAATGCTTGGGATAAAGACGATTATGCGTCTACTCCTGCAAAAGCTGGTGACGTTTACACTTGGACTTTCAGCAATGTAGCTCTTGTAGCTACTGGAGGTTTCAAAATCAGAACTGAAGGTACTTGGGATGACATTAACTTAGGTTACGATGGTAACATCATTGGTGGACCAGCAGCTGGTGACATTCAAGATGCAGGTGGTAACATGCAAGTAAAAGCAGATGGTACTTATGACATCGTATTTGTTGTAGACGCAGCTGCAGAAACTAAATCAGTTTCATTTACTAAAAAATAAGAAAAGACAAAAGTCTATTTTAAAGAGGTGCACGTTTGTGCACCTCTTTTTTTTTGCTTAAAGAAGTACCCGGTCTCTGCTCCTTTTCAATTATTATTGCCCTGTGAAAAATAATATTTTACTTATCCTTATAGTCTGTTCTACCCTTTTAGGTTGTAAAACTAAAAAGATAGAAAATCGCTCTATAAAACTCAACCTAACCGTCACCCGCGACTATTGTGGTGGCGCCTACCCTACTGCTGAAATCGTTGCTGAATTGCGCGCAGCAAAACCATATAATGGCCTTATTTATCTGCATAAATCGGAAACTCGAGCAGACGATGCGATAACACTAAATGCTATAGAGGGTAAGTGCAATGTTACGGGACTAGCCGATGGTAAATACTATATATTTATTGCACCTCTTATGCAACCGCCACAAAACTTACCATTTACGAAGGAAGCTATGGTCAAATTAGAGTGTCAGTTAAAACATAATCGTACACCTAATGTGTCTTTTTCGATAGATAAAAAGACATCTAAAGTGGTTCAGAACATTCACGTGGTGTGCGACCCATGTGAATTACCTATGCCTTAGTCTTATTTTAACAGAATAAGCTTTTCTGTAAATACAGCTTGACCTGTGTTTACTTGGATAAGATACATTCCATTCTGTAAATCACGCAAATCAAGCGCAGAATTTACTGTCCCTTCCCTTAAACTAGTACCATTCATGCTCATTACCTTAAAGGTAGATTCTGCGGGCACACGGTTTAAGTAAACTATTCCCGAGGTAGGATTAGGATAAAGACCTAGTTGCATCCCTGCCTCTTCTATCCAAGCGTTCGCATTATTACTCGCACCAGGCGTAGGTTTTAAAAAACTTACCCAAGGTGTTTCGCCATCATTTTGCCTACCATAGGAAACATCTTTTGTTTGCAAACCAAAGGTTATTTGGTCTATAAGCGCTCCATTCTTGTCAAAAATCGCACACGTTTCTCCCGCTTTGCCTAGTTTGAAGGAGGCATGCATTCCCTCTCCCACATTATCTGCCCAAACTATCGGAAAGCTTTTTGGAGAAATAGTTACGCTAGGCAATCTATATTTTTGTGGATTGGTAATATCATCGGTAATATAAAACTCTCCTAAGTTAAGTGTGGTTTCTCCGTCATAAAATAGCTCAATCCAATCTTCGTACATCCCGTTTTCATCATAATAAATTGTAGCATTATCTGCCATGAGTTCATTCAGGTATAACTTAATATCTGTTCTACTTTTCGTGCTGCTGAACATATCACATACAGGATATGAAATTTGCGTATTGTCTTCTGTAACTATTGTAAATGAATAAGCAACCGCGAGCACAGAGGGATTCCAAGCAATCTTAGCAGTATAATCATCCGTAGCACCTATGTGTCTTAAGGTATCTGTCCAAATCGCAGATTGACTTCCCCAATTGTACGTTAACAACACGTAGTCTACTTTTGAATCACCTTTCGTATTGAGCGTAACTGAAATAGAATCCGTTGTATAATCTGTACTTACCGAATGCCAATAAGGTAGAGACCCAACTGACGCAAGTGTTTTAAGCTGTGTATTAGCAGAATTAGAACGCCTTGTAATGTAATCCTGAAGACCATATTTCACGTGATCTTTGCTGTAAAATGTATATGAGTTTATAAAATCCGTTTGGGTAAAACCGTAATCCAATTTTTTAATGGTATCGGCCGAAGCAGCATTACTTATTAACCCTAAAATCTGTGTAAACTTGGTGGTAAATGCTGCCTTATTGAAATACTCGTTTAGGGTTTTATCGAGTAAATATGTAAATCGTTTGGCATAGGTTGGTCTTGCAAGAATCTTGGTATATAACGGACGCTTAGCACCCGATTTGCTCCAATTGTAAATATTTTGGGTTGTCCAATCTTTGCCGAGCCAGTCTATACCAAAGGTGTTGTCTAAATCAAACGGAATATATTCAAATTGACCTGTAGCATTGTTAAAGTACAAGTAGAAATTATTCATGTTATAATTAGGCCCATCCCAATTACCCGTTAACACATCCATAACCATACACTTGAGGTATGAGTTTACATTAAAAACATGTTCTAATTCACATTCAAAATCTGCATTTGACGTATTGTTCAAAACATCTACAAAATGAGCAAGATCTTGGTAGGCCGTAGGTGAGTTGGCGTTATGTATCTCATAACAAGGCAACCTGTAGGCTGAAGGATTGGTTCCTTTATAACTCAAATCTGCTCCATACGTACATTTATATAAATTACCTTGTCCATCAAACCTACTTTGGGTAAACTCTTCGTCGTAGTGCTCTACATTCATATACAAGCCAAAATAAGCTCCGTTAATAAAGAGTTTTACATGATTAGTACGAGAGGCGGGAACTTCTAAGTAATCAAGCATATCAAAGCACAACTTGGTCCGGGTTATACTGGGGTCATTATGTTCGCCATTGATATTCATTTTCTCTAAACCGTCATACTTTCTGCCCGACTCATAGGTATTAAAAGAAACTTTAAAAGACTTTTTAGCAGCATTTCGAGATGTATTACCGCGCAATCTAAACCCTACATTAGCTATCGAATCACGAACAGTTCCGTTATCAAAGACAAAGTTAGCATGGTATTCATAGTCGCTAAATCTATTATCATAATCTAAAATAGCCGCTAAAGAATCAGCAGGAATAGTAATATAAACACTTGGAAGAATATCATCTCTAAACACTTCTCCTTTGCCTGGAAGGTTATGTTGCGCCTGAACGTTAATACCTACTATTAAGAGTAGAGTTAAGAATGAATAAATTCTCATTTACGCTACTTTATCGCCTTGATAGCTAATGGCATTTGCATCTGTAATTAAAAGATTGCTAATCCCAGCAACAAACAAACAAGTACCTGCCAGTAGCATGGTATTGATAGTAGCTTCTCCAAACAGCGTACTTGACAAGAAATTAATACCCCCTAAGGCGGCCACTATCTGAGGAATGACAATAAACATATTGAATAGTCCCATAAAAATACCCATTTTTTTAGGATCTATTGAGCTAGATAGCATGGCATAAGGCAGGGATAAAATGCTGCCCCATGAGATACCTATTAAGCCAAAGCATACGTGCAACATATTCTGGCTATCTGCATAATACATCAGAATAAAACCAAGCCCTCCTGCTATGAGACTAAACATGTGCACCAACTTACGGTTAATTGTAAGTTTACGTGTAATAAGCACAAACATAAAAGCAAATAACATAGAACTCAAACCGTACGTTCCCATGGCAGAGCCTACTAAGTCTGCAGCATTATTAAAGTTAGCATCTGCAGTAGTATAGGCCGCCATGGCCACATCGTTCGTTTTATCAATGATGCTTATGTCAGGTTTGGGCGCGTTAAATACGTGTTCCGTGAGTGCTGGCGTTGCCATACTCCACATGGTAAAAAATGCAAACCACGAAAAAAATTGAATTACACCTAATTTTTTCATAGTAGTAGGCATAGCGATAATGTTGTGTATTATCTCTTTTGCTGCATTTATAAATCCTGCAGATTCTTTCTTTTCTTTTTCGAATTCAGCTATATCCTCAGGAGGATATTCACTGGTAGTAAATATGGTAAACAAGATAGAACCCAGAAAAACTATACCTCCAATAAAGAACGCAAGTTTTACATTATTTGGAATGACAGTATCAGCGGCTTCGTTGCTCACACCCATTAAATTAAGAAGACGTGGCAACTGACTTGCCACCCATGTTCCTATACCAATAATAAGTGTTTGCACCATAAAACCGTAAGAACGTTGTGACTCGTCTAGCTTATCTGCAACAAGCGCTCTAAAAGGCTCCATGCTAATATTGATAGATGCATCTAGCATAAGCAAACTTCCCGCTGCTATCCAAAGCAATGGCGAATGAGGCATCCCTATTAATGCTATAGATGCTAGTACAGCACCAATAAAAAAGAAAGGTTTTCTTCTACCATAACGTTCGCTCCAGGTGCGGTCACTCATGTATCCAATAATGGGCTGAACAATAAGCCCTGCTAAAGGAGCAGCTAGCCATAATCCTGGGATATCGTGAGGTTGCGCCCCTAGCGTTAAAAAAATACGAGACATAAATCCGCCTTGCAGTGCAAACCCAAACTGGATTCCCAAAAACCCAAAACTCATATTCCATATTTGCCAAAAACTTAACTTTGGTTTTACTGAATTCATATTCATTTATTTAATAAAATTTAAAATTATTCTTGCTTGCATTTTCAAATTCTTCAGGAATAAAAGTGTACAATCTCGCTGGCTTATGTGGCACACCTTCTTGATACTCTTCTGTTTCTTTTAAGAAACCTGTTTTTAACATTCTACGTCTAAAATTTCTTCTATCTATCCCTCCGCCCATAATCTCATTATATAAACTGTATAGTTGGTGTAAGGAAAAGTGATTGGGCAATAATTCAAATCCGATAGGCTCTCGGTAAAGCTGATCTCTCAAATTATGGATAGCTTTTACTATGATTTCATTGTGATCAAATCCAAGTTCTCCAACCTCATCATAGCCTCTCCACACCACATGTTTTGCAAAGCTGGAAGGTCTTACCTTATAATTTTTAATATTAATTAAAGCATAATAACCGATGGTGATTACACGTGCTTCAGGATTCATCCTTACCGCTTCTAACCAAACGATATCTTTAGGTTTGGTTAGCCTCTTTGGGCTACCAAAAGCACCTATTTGTTGCAAAAATATTTTCTTTAATCCAGTAAGGTCATAAAGCACCCGTGACGCAGCTTCATTTAAGTCTTCGTTATTATTAATCAAGTCACCTGGAAGAACGAGTGTATCATCCTGAAAATCAAGATTATCTCTTCTATATCGCTCAACTAAAAGCACCTTGAGATCTGAGCCATCAAAACCAAATACAACGCAGTCTACAGAAACATTTGGGTTAGAATTTATTGGCTTATTTTCAATCATGTTATGCGATTCTACTTTATTTTAGCGTGGTAAAATTAGCTATTTTTTTCAAAGTGTAAATTTTACACTAAGTTTGCTCGAAAATATTAAAACTAGAAATGATATTAGTTGCCGATAGCGGCTCAACCAAGTGCGATTGGATTCTTATAGATGACCAAAATATACACCATAAGACTCATAGTATGGGTTTTAATCCGTTTTTTCATGACGGAGATTTAGTTTTCAAAAAGTTGATGGAAAACGACTTGTTTCAAACGTTTAGAAACAAGATTGATGCAGTATACTTTTATGGCGCAGGCTGTTCAAGTAAAGAACGAAATATAATCATTGAAGGCGGATTAATACGTGTTTTTGAGCATGCATCATTCATATTAGTAGACCATGATTTAAAAGGAGCTGCCTTAGCTACTTCAAAAGGAGATAAAGGAATTACATGTATCATAGGCACCGGTTCTAATTCTTGTTATTTTGATGGAGAGGAAGTACACGAAGAAGTGCCTGCTCTTGGTTATGTATTGGGGGATGAAGCGAGTGGTGCTTATTTTGGCAAAATACTGCTATCTGATTGGTTATACCACCGCATGCCAGACGATTTGGCTAATGCATTTGAGACTGAATATAACCTAACAAAAGAAGGAATATTTGAAGCTACCTATATTTTGCCAGATGCAAATGTCTATCTTGCTAGTTTCATGCACTTCTTTAGTAAAAATGCCGAACATCCATATCTTAAAGATATACTATTTAAAGGCTTAGACCGATTTGTAGAAATACATGTACTTTGCTACGATAACTACCGTGAGGTTCCTGTACATTTTGTGGGGAGTGTAGCATATTATTTTAAAGATATTTTGGAAGAAGTAGCCAAAAAACATAGCTTTACCGTGGGCAAAATAGAGAAACGCCCAGTAGAACCCCTAGCAGATTACCATATTAATCAATACCAACTAACCAAATGAGTTTAAAAGCCTGTATTTACGACTTAGACGGTGTTATTACAGACACTGCAAAATACCATTACCGTAGTTGGAAATGGGTTGCCGAGCAGATTGAATACCACTTGACTGAGAAGCAAAATCAGAAATTAAAAGGAGTTGGTCGTAAAGAGTCACTCGAAAAAATAATTAAGTGGAGCGGCAATAGAATATCTGAGGCCGATAAACAGATGTATCTCCAGAAAAAAAATGCCATGTACTTAGAATTCATTGATACCATGACTCCAGATGAGGTGTTCCCCGGTTTTAAAGAATTCAATGACTTAGCCAAGGCAGAAGGCATTAAAGTGGCGATAGGATCATCCAGCAGAAATGCAATACGTATTATCGATAAACTAGATCTGGTATTGGAGTTTCATGCAATTGTAGATGGAGGAATGACCGAGAATAGTAAGCCTGAACCAGATATATTTTTGCTCGCAGCTGAGAAATTACAGTGTAATCCGAGTGATTGCTTGGTTATAGAAGATTCGCAAGCTGGACTAACCGCAGCTAAGAAGGCAGGAATGAAAAGCATTTTGTACGGAGATGACAAAGGCCTTAAAGGAGCTCATCTTCAAATAGATGACTGGTTAAAAGCAGATTTAGAAAAATTTAAAACCTTATTTTAAGAATTCGTAGATGAAAAACTACATAAAACACCATCCTTGGCATATTATCGAGGAAGGATTTGACACGCAAGTAAATCGCGTATCCGAAAGTATTTTTAGCATCGGAAATGGTAAGTTTGGACAAAGAGCCAACTTTGAAGAAAAATACAGTGGTGACACCCTTGAAGGAAACTACGTAGCCGGTGTGTACTACCCAGATAAAACACGTGTAGGTTGGTGGAAAAATGGTTACCCTGAATACTTTGCCAAGATTCTTAATGCGCCTAATTGGATAGGCCTTAATATCACCGTAGATGATGAAGAACTAGATCTTGCCTTGTGTGAGGTTTCTACGTTTAATAGAACACTTGACATGCAAAAAGGCTTGTTACACCGTTCATTTACGGCAAAAATGCAAAATGGAATTACCATTACAGCTGATATCACGCGTTTTTGTAGCTTGTCTAAAAGTAACTTAGGTGCTATCTCGTATTCCTTTACACTAGATAAAGATGCAACGGTAAGCATAGAATCCAGTATTGACGGTACTATCGTGAATGCAGACTCTAACTACGACGAAAAATTTTGGATTGGGGTAAACACGATGGCGACCAAAGAAACTGCTCTTTTGATTGCTAAAACCAAGAAAACCGATTTCTATGTAGGCGTAACTACAGAGACACAAATCGTTACA
>Ga0102865_1000157_pt1 | contig 19602 bp, 26 predicted proteins | sample Colrivmet1449C02_FD_78440 | JGI IMG/M metagenome (GOLD analysis project Ga0102865, IMG submission 78440) | Estuarine microbial communities from the Columbia River estuary - metaG 1449C-02 | ecosystem: Environmental > Aquatic > Marine > Intertidal zone > Estuary | place: USA: Columbia River...
ATCGCGTATAACGAACGGAGAAGGCTTTGGAGCGGACTAGTTTCAGGGAACCCCAAGTTCTGGGGGCATGTCCCAGACGCGGATACGGACTCCTGCTTCACGGAGCATGACTTCAGCGTGGTCGATCGAGTAATGCTTGCCAGCACCCTTACCCTCGAATACACGATTCGGACCAATGACTTCCTTGATCCCTGCTTGGATCAATGCGCGTGTGCAATCAGCGCATGGCTTTGGTTCCCAGTTCAGATATGCGCGAGAATTGTTGAGTGAAACACCAACACGTGCTGCGTTGAAGATTGCATTGCGTTCAGCATGCTCAACCCAGTGATACTTTTCTGGGCGCTTCCAACGATCTTTCCAATCTTCTTCAATGCCTCTTGGAAAGCCATTAAAACCCGTCGACAAGATGACGTTATCATCATTGACGATTACACACCCCACCTTTGTCGACGGATCCTTGCTCTTCTGAGCGATCAGAGTAGCCTGTAAGATAAACAATTCATCCCACGATAGTTCATCACGAATCATAATATAATCTCAATGGTTATTTAATTTCAATCTTACGTGGCTTCTGTTCTTCAGGAATAACATTCTCAAGATTAACTGAGAGAATGCCGTCAGCAAGTGCAGCATCACGAACAACTACTGTGTCAGAAAGAACAAACTGACGAGAGAATGTACGACCAGCAATACCCTTTGCAAGATATTCCCTTTCATCTTTCTCTGTTTTCTTTCCTGTTACTCGAAGTGAGTTTTTCTCAGAAGTGATTTCAATTTCATCTTGCTTGTATCCAGCAACAGCCAATTCAACCGTGTATGTGTATTCGCCAGTCTTGACGATATTTACAGGTGGAAAGGATGTTGATGTGGATGTGAGCAGATGCGCTGCATTGTCAAGTGTCGCAAAGACATGATCAAATCCCAATGTGGATGGGAGATACTTATCATAATTAAGTGCGAGTGATGTGATGTTTGTCATTGTTTTTACTCCTTTGTTAAGCAAGTTTAACATCTTGGACCCCATATGGGCATCCACTTCTATTTAGACACCAGTTGAGCCAAATCCTCCAGCACGTTCAGAATGTTTTTCTGGTGCCTTTGTGAGAACAACAAAATTTGCGTGCTCATTGCACGCGACTTCAGCCTGTGCGATTCTTTCGCCAGCCTTGATGGTCTGACCCATTTGCGAGATATTTGTGAGCAATACAAAGACCTGCTCTTGATAATCTACATCCACAATGCCTTCTGCGTTGGCGAGAACTAGACCTCTCTTGAGAGACAATCCAGAACGTGGGTGTAATCGAATGCTATAGTTAGCCAATGGAATATTAGAACTGCTATCAACAATATCAGAGAAATTTTCAATTGTGACTAGTCTTTCGATCTTGAAAATTAATCCTGTTGGAATAAGTAAACGATCTCCTGGATAGATGGAAATCTCTCCAAAGTTGTTTACCTTTTGACTAATTGGATTATTGTATTTGTCGTATCCAGTCACATGATCAGTCGTTGGCTGAAAAGAAAGATCAAAGCAGTTTGCCATCGATGTGCCATATGTTGGCAGTTCAAGATCATCACGAAGTCGATACACATTTACTGTAATCACAAATTAAACCTCTTTCTTTTTCTTTCCAATTGTATATTTGGAGACTAACTGCCACTGACTCTTATCCTTGAATGGGAGGATCTTGATTTGTGAAAGTGGAGCCACGTTATCCTTTGTCTTGTTCTCATCTACGAGTTTGACTAGACCCCACTCAGCCATCAGATTCGCAATGGTGTTACGACGTTGAACATCATTGTCAGACATATTTGATGGTTTACCGTCCAGTTCAAAGAGTTCCTTGAAGTGCACGATGTAATACTTTCCTTGTTTGTGAAGGATATGGCAGGACTGATATAGAATATTATCATTTTTTGCCGCGACTCCGATGCGAGTAAGAGTCTCGCGAACTTTGAGGAAGTCGTCTTGTTGTCCCAGAGTAACTTCAACCAATTTATCAACGCTCATGTCATTTCATCCTTTATATAATTTTTTTCTTAACATAGCGATTTGTTCATCATTAAGTACCTTCAATGCTTCTTCAGCCTTTGAATCTGAGTAGCCATAATACTCTTTGATTATGTCCAAATCATTATTTTTCGCCTTTTTGAACCATTTTGAATATGGTCTTTTTGAGGCTCGAACAATATTTAGGAGAAAATCATATTTCATTTTATTGTCGAGATTTGGATACAGATTAATTTGATTGGCGAGAAGGGCAGTATCTCGATGGTACGAAAGTGCTCGATTTACCATAAAAGACGAATATGACTTCTCGTCTTTTTCGGTTAGTAATGCATTCTGTTTTGTTTGCAAAATGCTTGGAATTATTTCTTTAAATAGGTCAGCCATTGAGAGCCTCTACCAAAAGATCAAATCTCATGAAATATTTTTTCTGATAATCAATATCGTTCTTAAGAATATAGTAATCGGACTTATCTGTTTCCCTTTCGCGACGTTTAATTGCATCTTCAATTGGAACAATCCAGAAATATAATTTGGGACAATACGCTTTGTGTGTTGCTGTTACGGGGAACGAGTAAGAAGTCTGAACTTGCTCGCAATAAACAAAAATGATAAAATCAACACCTTTTTTGAGATATTCCTCAAGATCTTTTTTTGATGCATTTCGAATGCTCCATGCATCTTTCTTTTTCTTTGCTGCTTTACCTAATTTGTTTAATCCATCACCAGTATACGATTGAACAGATTTAATCTGAATCTTTAGAAACGTTTTATTCGTTTGATTTGTGACAATACAATCGTCACTATCTAAAAAATGACCTGTGTCGCTAATACGAATATTCTTTTGCTCAGATAAACATAATCGCAAGAATGCAATTACAGCACTCTCATACAACGCACCTGTATGTTGCAAATTATACTCTTTTGTCAGTGGAGTATCATTTTCAATTTCTTTTTTTGTGTACAGGAATGATAGATTGTTCATTAGAATTTGCACTCAACCATCATTTCAGTAAGGCATGCAGTCAGATTCAATTCTTGATCTGCAACAAACCCCGCTTGGTATTGATATTTGGCGAGAAGAATTACAGCATTTGGGATTGATGACTTGTCCATAATCTCATAAAGATGATCATAGATTTTACGATAAACTCTGTCTGGGCTATCCCCACCAGAATCTGCAACCCACTTACGCATTGCAGAAAAATTCTGATCCTTCAGCGCTGAAACCAATTCACCAATAGAAACATCAATTACATTTGAGAGAATACCAGCATCAATCTTTCCACTAGCAGAATATCGTTGAAGTTCATTTAGAACACGACGATAATCTGGAAAGTATTTTTTGACAACCTCAACAAGAACTGTTTTATCAAATGGAATCTTTTCAGCAGTTAGAATCTCGGCAGCGCGTTTAAGGAATGCTGCAGCCATCTTTGGTTTGTCATCTTTTCGAATCTTAAATTCGATAACAGCACAACGAGAATGTAATGGCTCAATGATTCTATTCTTATAATTGCAAGTCATGATGAACGTACAATTATGCGCGAATTCTTCCATCGCACCGCGCATGGCTGGCTGAGTTGAGTTTGGATTTAAATAGTCAGCCTCATCAATGATGATGACTTTCTTAACACCTGCAAGAGACATTGAACTTGCATAGTTCTTGATTTTGGTGCGGAAGGTATCAATGCCAGATTCATCTGATCCGTTGATCATAAGCCAGTCAGAACCAACTTCCTCACATAGTGCTTTGGCAACTGTAGTTTTACCCGTTCCTGGAGTACCGCAGAGAAGGAGATGGGGAATCTCCTTGCGATCTACATAAGATTGAAAAGTGCTTTTATACTCATCAGGAAGAATGCAATTGGAAATGGTTTTCGGTCGATACTTTTCGACCCACAACAATTCTTTCATAATATAACTCCTGATTGTTTATTCAGTCACTATTCTACGCCATTTTCCGTTTGTCATCAAGTACATTTCACCATCAGGACCAACGTTCATTGCGATTTTGACTTGCTTTTCTGTGCCAGGAATAAACTTCGGTTCATTTGTACAAATCGCATAAACAGACTGGTTGGTATCAGACTTTGGTGCTTCCACACCATACCTTCCTGTGAACTGTAAACCAGAACCATTCTGTCTTTCCATTTGTTCAATGGCTGCGCTCTTTTCATTGTCAGGAAGAACAGCAGCAGCCGCCACAACACCACCAGTGGCTACACCACCAGCAAGACCAAGATATTTGAAAAAATTACGTCTCTGCATAATATAAATCCCTCAAAAAGAGAAGATGGGGCGGGGACGGTGAGTTCCCACGGCGAGCAGTCTGGCGGAGTGTGCCGTCAACTTAGAGTATTGCACCCCAATAATCTTATTTAGCCACGTTTTCGTAAATGGTTTGGAAGTCGCTCTGCTCTGCGACTTCTTCATCATAGTTACGCTTGTGGTAAACTTTCGCCAGTTTACGACCCAACTTCTTTGGAATCTCGCATTCATCTTGCATCTTCTGAAGAATCTCTTTGATGAGATCACGTTCTGCTTCAACACGAGTAAGTGAGTTGGAAATCTCTTGGAGACAACCAAGAATTTTTGCTTTGTCAAGTGCCATTATTCTTCTCCATCTTCAAAGTTTGAACTGTCAGCCTCAACTGCCAGATAGTATGTCACAGGGACTGTCTTGTTTTTAAATCTTGCAAGACCACGCTTTGAAATGGAGACTTCATAATCACCATCAATCAACTTGAAATGCTCAACCTTCATTGTGACGCGAAACTTCTTACCGTCACCTGCTCCAAGTTTCTTCTTATACTGATCGCAAGCATCATTCTGGACATCTGTTGCGATAAAGGTAACAACCGATCCATCACTCTCAAACACAAAGTTTGGAAGTTGTGAGATTCCAGCAGCCTTACGCATCCACTCCAATAGTTCGCGAGAAACATCGAAACTGCAATCAACTTGCGGAAGTTTAATTTCTTTTGCAGGAGGATGGGTCAAGAGTTCAGGTGAGCAATACTTGGTTGAACCAACTTCATCTGAAGATGTTGTAAATGTCACTTGATTTTCTTCGAACGAAAGTTCGGCATCATTATAAAGAGAATTAATCGCGAGAAGTTTTGTCACATCATAGATTGCAAAATCTCGCGGGAAAGTTTCTTCAACAGTTGCTTCTGCGAAAATGGTCTTACCTTGATTAATTGTCTTCAATACACTGCCTTGCTTGAATTGCAGACTTTGATTGATACCTGCAAAATTTTTCAAGATTGTAATAGTATTATCAGAAAGTTTCATAATTTAGAACCTCATTTGCCTCAACATGATTATTATATAACGAATTCACCAACTTATCAACTCTAATTTTTAATTCATCCAAACTACAATTATTGTCCATCACAATATCATAATGCGCACCAATCCAAGCCCACTCACTAAAGTGCACTTCTGGATATGCATTACGCATTATTTCTAGTTTGTTGTATACATTGCATTCTCGAGCCAAAGTAAACCACTCAGGGTCATCACCACGACGAACACGAATAACAACTCCCCCAGAATCTTTAATAGCGTTAATTTCATTTGGAAATCTCACGTCAGCGATCACATAATTGTTCCATGGTGCTTGTTCACAACGACGTAATACAGTATGAACCCAAAGGTCAGGGTGAAAAACATCTCGCCCTGCCTCTGTGCCCATTAACTGGAGTGCTAATCTTGGAGAAAATTCTTTGTTTAATTTCTTAGACCACCATTCATCTGGTTGTTCGCGCCATGCTCGTGACTCTGGAGTGTCACCTTCAAGCATGGCACGATTCCAACCAAAGATCGCAGCACAGGCGTCTTTAACACTATTTGCAAAACTCTCTTTGAAGTAATCGTGACGTTCAACTAAGAGATCTGCAACTGTTCCTTTACCTGCTCCGATAAAGCCAACAAGACCTACAATCATATTATATTAGAGTGATCCGACAAAGTTGGCAACGGCTGGCATATCACCAGTGAATGCATAGGTGCCGATGTGATGGGTGCGCATCCAAGGGCAGAGCCAAATCTTACCACCAATGTTACGCCACCACTGGCAGAACATGTAGTCTTCAGAGAGATAACGATCTGATCCCTTACCACCATTTGCCTTGCTGTCAATGACAGTATCAAAGTAGGCATGGATGTAACGTGAACCATCAAAGTTGGCTTGACCAACATGATCTGGCTTGTAGCGAAGATTTGGATATTCTTTTTCGAATTTAGTGAAGACTTCTCGCTTGACCATCATGAAACCAGTGCCGATCTCTAGAACTTCAACTGGCTCAGCAACACTGAACTTCTCAGTGCCAGGAACTGGATTGAAGACGAAATCGCCAGCGAGTTTTTCCATCTCTGATGGTTCAATTTCTGGATGACGCTTTACACCTTCTTTAATTGCACCCCACTTGATGGATTTCTTTGGATATGGTCCACCAACTACATCCTTATCTAAAGCAAGAAGCGCAACTACATCTCGTGGATCGAAATGAATGTCAGCATCAATGAAGAGTAGATGAGTGAAGCCTTCTGCGCGAAGGAATTCATCAACGAGATAATTGCGTGCGCGGGTGATGAGAGACTCATTGAAGATAAATGAGAAACGAACATCAATCCCATAATTTGAACAAAGCGTTTGTAGATCAAGGCAAGACTTCACATACATACCATGTGCCATGCCGCCATACATTGGAGTCGCTACAAATAGTTTTTTCTTGCGCAACTCATCAACTTTAACTTCTAACTGCATAATTATTCACTCCAGTTGTAAAATTTTCTAATATTGTCAATAATCTTAGACTGATCATCGAGATTTTCGTTGACCATTGTCTCTATATAGTCCATGAGTGTTAGTGAACTCATGATGTTTGAGATTTTAGTCTTACGAGAATTTTTGAATTTATCGTCTTGATCATCTTTGCGATCAATGTGTCGTTGATCTAGTGTACTATTTTTTACTTTGAGAATCAATACTTTGAATGAGTCTGGAAATGCTGCTGACAATTGATCAAGCATCTTACCATTAAACAAACGATCACCCTCAAAGATTACATTCACATTCGCGTTCTCATAATCTAATTCCATAAAGAACTTTTCAGCGTCTGGTTGCACAGCCATTGACAAACGATCAGTTCCTTGGAATACATTACCATCGTTCGCATACTTGCCAAGAATATAGAGATTCAATTTCTTGGAATACATGGCATCAAGAAGTTTCTGTGGCTTAACAATCTGCCAATCATCAGCCATCGAAATCAACTTGAACATTAATGTGGTTTTGCCAGTTGCTGGCTCACCACCCATTGCAATCACTCGGACCATAATACCTCCAATCCAATTGGTTCTATTTCTTCTTCAAACATCCAGTTGATATTTTCTATTCTACCTGTTCTCACGAAATAAGTAAACCTTTCTTTGTTAATTTTTCTTCTTGGTGATAATCTTGGATCTAGAGTTTCGAGTCTGGCTTGCCACAATACATCCCACTCAATACCAGTCCAGCCATCGCCCTCTGCTTGAGTGATTTCTTCTGATTGACGATCAAGATAATAACCAAGATAGCGTCCATGACGTTCGCGAAAGATTTTCTTGAATGAACACAAACAAGTTTCCATCGTGAAAAAATTGATTTGATCTAAAAGGTCGGGGTATCGAGATGCTGTCTCCTCAAGTATGTCTCGCGATCTAACTTCAAGAGATTTGTATTCTCCTGCAGTAAGTTGCTTATCATAGTTGTGATCTTCGCCGAGGGCAAGATGCAAACCATTACGATGTGAGCGAGACCCAGAATAATCGTCCAGCATGAGACTAGTAGGTACACAATGTATGTCGGCAGTATGACACAGATGCTGAAGATAAAACCAAGTGGAATAACGACCAAATTTATGAAGATTTCGCTTGAGATTATTCCAAAGGTTGTCGAAAGTTTGCTTCTCGTTGTCTCCATAATATTTCTCCAAAACCTCACGTTGTGTCTTTTTGCCAATGAATTTTTGATATGAATCAAACATGACTGGCAAGTGACCCTTGTTCCATTTTGTATCTGTTTGATAGCGTAGACGTTTGTAGTTGGCAGTATTCCACCAGGTGATACGATCCACAGTAGCAAGTTCATAGTCTGGGAATTCATTTTTCAGAACCCATGCAGTTGGCAATTGATAAGTGTTGCCATACAGCCATGCAAACCAGAGCCTTTCTTCATCGTTATGTTCATAACGCTTGTGAAGATAATTAGTCATCCAAACGGCAGGATCACAGTCGCCAAATTTCATCGACCATGCATACCATTTGATGAATAGTTCTTTACGTTTATTCAAAGAATCGTTCAACATTGTTCATTGATAATGCATCGCGAAGCCAATATTTACCAACATTCGCGATTGCTTGTTTAACTGTTTCTAACTTTTTCTTTCCGAATTTATGCGACTCTATTGATTCTCTGATCAACTGAGCACAAATCTTTTCATTTGGTGGAATTGCAATGCCAGGATCATTCACTGCCATGTTCCGAAACATTACTTGTTCTTCACGATTCTTAAACAATGGTTGATCAGATCTCAAAGAACCAGTTGGGTCCACTGCCCAAAATACAAGACCATTCCGCATATGCCATGTGACAGAACTTGGAGTGCATGAAATCTTTAATCTCTCCATTTTATGAACATTCACAGCATAATCTACATATTCATCCCAGATCTGCGATGCGTATCCCCTACCCTCGCAGCCTTCCGCCGTTACGATCTCATAAAGATTTGTGTACTTATCGCGATTAAAAGTTGCATAAATGAGCGAGACAATCTTACCATTGTCTTCAAGAATCATCGGCGGTGACTTCTCATAATTCTTGAAACGAACCCACAAGTTGTGAGATGCCGCAAGAAACTTCGTGTTGTTTCCTTCTGGACTTTTGCGAATCAAATCAATGACTGTTTCTGCACTAGCAAATTTCATACAGGCTGAAGATCTCTTTGCTTCATGTCAATTATTTTATAGGACAGACTATCAACACCACGTATTGTAATCATCTCACCCATCTTAACTTGTTTTGGATCAGATAATTCTGAGCGATTTGCAATGTCTGCAGTAGAAGTAATTATATACCCATTTTTAATTTTAGTAAAGTATATTGGTCGCTTTCCATTGCGATAGAAACAAATCTTTTTGGTCAAATGCAATTCAATTGCTGCCATTGAAGAGTCTGGAAATGTCTCCATTGGAATCAATGCGTCGTTCAATGCATGTAAAATCAGTTCACTGTCATTACGAGTTTGGCATTTGTATCCATAGAGACTTTCCCAGTTTTCTGGCATCTCTTGAGAGACAACTCCATTATGAACAATAGAAAATCGATTGTTGTGTAATGGCTGATTGTATTCAAGATCAGAAGTTGAGTATCGACAGTGACCAATCAAATACAGATTTCCATCCTCATTGATTGTTTGTTCTAAATTAAATCGACTCACAAAACTTCTTGCTGGTATTGGTTCAATGTGTGTATGGATTTTGTCTTGTTTAATCCAAGAAATGCCAGTCGCATGTAATCCGCGAATGCTAGACTCACGGAACACATTTGCAAGTTTAATCAAATCTTGAGAATTTACATTCTCAATGTAAGCACCAATGACTGCACACATATTAAGCGAACAAATCTTCTAGTGTTGATTCTTTTTTGTATGCTTCTGGATGGTATTTTTGAACCATTTCTTTTCCAGCAACACCTTCAAGGTACTCATACCATTCTCTTTCTTTCCACATTCCTTCGGAAATACCATTCCAAAGACGTCGTTGGAGTGGATGGTCTTTGTTTTTTCTACGGCACTCAACATAATTAAATCGATGATCTTCATACTCTTTGCTCCCAAGTTCGAGCATCTTTTCACGCAAATAACAAACAAGACTTATACGCTCTGCAGTTTCATCTTGCAACACAATAGGTGTATTGCCATGAATGTACTCATGATTATTTACGAGCAGCAGATCACCTGGTCGTACATTCACAGCAATACGAACTTCTGGAAGAATCAGATAACCACCAGTGTAGTTACCATTGTTTGATAGGACGAGAAGATTGCTCAATCCATTTGTAAAGTCACCAGCGTCTCGATGCGCTGCTGTTCGGAATGTCTTGTTCACAGTGATTGTGGTGAACACAGTATCAGGAACTAGGAATGCTGGATCAATCTTATCTGCAGCAGCGCGTTGCGCAGCATGACGTTGTGGAAGTAACTCAGCAAAGCCACGATCAAGTGTTTGTAGAAACGGGAATGACAATTTGAATTTGTCAAACGAGTGCTGTGTATATGCAGTGGCACGACCATATGGAATACGAGGATATCGATCGAACCAACCAGCAATGCCAGAGTTTACTTGATTGGCATATGTGGTGTCAGAGATGTATTTGTTTTCAACTGCAAATGCTTCTTTCTTTCTTTCAGCAACAGACAGTTTGATGATTTTTTCTAACCACTTTTCAAAATTAAACTCATCTTGTTTGACAAGAGCAGATAACCAAACAAGACCACGAGTAGACTCCACATCTTTGTAACGCTCTCGAAGAACTCTAATTTCTTCTTTGATGTCGACTTGGATTACTGTATTCTCTGCTTCTTTTTGCAATAAATCAAAAACACGCAATTGAAATTCAGTTGCCCATTCTCGACCACCACACTTCTCACCTTTTGGTCCAGCAGCAAGTCCACGATTCTGAGTTGGTGTGGCTGCTTCCCTCAAACCAGCATAGGCAGCGTCTTGCTCTTGTTTAGAGAAATAATTTTTACGGAACTTAAATGCAATGTTATCTTCATCTTCACTTCTAAGATAACAATCTGTGTCTTCATTGATCACAGTATCAAAGTGAGACTCATCTAAAAATTGACCGAGCAATTTCTCACAATCAATTTTCGTTTTTGCAATGATGATATTTGCCATGATAATTCCTCCTGCTCATGACATTATATATGCAAAGAATTCAAAAAGCAAACTATGTATTTTCCGAATCCCAAATGAAACTGTGGGGGCATTGCACCCCCACAGAATGATTCACATTTTTAGAATTGCCAGATTAGGCATTCATCGGAACGCTGATTGCATTGCGATAGAGAGTCTTGCGAGCGCGACCAATCTGACCACGATCGAAATACTTCTCGAACTGCTCGCTCGGAGCGCCAAGACGATAGGCAATCGTCTTTTCGCCACGGGAAGTGGTGACACGATTTGTGTACACGCTCACACCGTTGTTGCGGAGACGATAGACGAGATCAGCAACGTTCTCAACCTTGAACAAGGCACGAGCCTGTCGCGTGGTCACAGTATTGCCATCAGCAAGATAATCATACATCGAATAAATAGCAGACATATTAACACCTTCAACAAAATACCCCATCAATAATATCGCAAAGTTGGGGCTTGCCTTGCGATATACCATTTATTATATACTAACAAATGGCAAAAGTAAACTATTGCTTACCAACTTGATTGATACTCAATCCACCAACCATCTGGAAGTGCAAGAACACGATCAATGATCTCAATCGTGCTTCGAAGATCATCGAAATATCCTTCATCAAGTTCAGCGCTGCCAAAAAAGAATCCTTCAGTTGGTGGCAAGAGTTCTTGGGCAAGACTATTGTCAGCCAAGACTTGTTGGCACAATTCGTGTAGTTTGCCTAATTCTTCTCGACCGACGAAATATGCTTTACAATCATCGTTGCCTTCTTGAATATTCTCCACAAACCAATTATGAATTGCGTTTGCCTTTCGCCAGTATCCAACCTCAGCAGTCACTTCCTTGAAGTGGAATTCACCATTTTTCAAATAATCCTTCAACTCAGGAAACAATTTCACCATTGCTTCTTTCGTTTTTTTATCTGCTTTGTTGTAATCAGAGAGATACTTCGAAGCATTCAAATACATGTCAAGACCCATGACGTTCTCCAAAAGTTTCCATCCATTTTATCACAAGATCGCGAGCCTCATACTTGCTAACACTAAAAGCATCAGCAACATACGGTGCGGCACCAAACATATTGATTGCACCAGACTCACGAAGATCATCCAGAAACACATTCACTTGTTCTTGCAATGTCATATTCATATCCTCGATTAGAACGGAAGATCGTTGATATTACGATCGATCACCTTGCGAAGAGTACTCTTCACATGATTCTGAATTTGCTCCTCGCTCATACCAGCGAATTGCTCAAGTTCTTCACGATTAAAATTGGCTTGCTGAACTTGACCCTTATACTTGAGATTAAAAGTCACACTGCCATCATTCATTTCATGATGCACAGTGAATTCTTCTGAAGCAAAAGCAGGAGGACTTGCATCTGCATCAACCTTCGTGTACAGATCCAAGAACGCAGTCTTGGTGTCAGCATCGAATCGATTCAAGCACATCTCAATTGCCTTCAAGCGATTGTTGAAGATAGAGAATGCCTTACTGATATGCACAAGACGACGAGTCGAGATGACTTCATCAACCGCACCATCAGCAAAAGACTTGCGGATGACTTCAGCCCACGTGATCAGACGATCAATGAACGTCGTGTCAGTGATATTCAGGACAGCGAAATTCTTCTCAAGAATCTTGCGCTCAGTATTGGCTGGCGGATACTCTTGCTCAACAGTGATCGCGAAACGCTCGAGGAATGCTTCATTGAGCAAGTTTGTACCGATGAATCGACCATCGTCGCTGCCTTTGCCCTTCGTGTTCGCAGTCGCAATCACGTTGAAGCCAGCAGCAGGGTGGACGACTTCACCAGTCTTCTTGTCAAAGTATGGCTTGCCTTCAAGAATCGGCTGCAAGCACAGAATGTCTTCCGTGCCGAGATCACACTCGTCAAGCAAGAGCACAGCACCACGACGCATTGCAGTGATCACTGGTCCTTCACGACGGATCGTGTTTCCGTCAACCAACTCATAGGAACCAATGAGGTCAGACTCATCAGTGCGTTTGGTGATATTGACACGGATCAACTCACGCTTCAAGAATGCACAAACCTGCTCAATCATCATCGTCTTGCCGTTACCAGACAAGCCAGTGATGTAGATGGGATAGAAGATTCGCGACTTGATGATGTCACGCATGTCGTTGTAGAATCCGAACGGAACATACGTTTCGTTGCGGTCGGGTACAAATGACTCGGTGACATTTTGCGCACGACGAGAAGCAATGTTCACAACCTGCGCGACCATTGCGGCTGCGGCAACAGGTTCAGCAGTTTGTTTCGGAGCAGAAGTCACACAACCAACATTCTTCGGAACGATACTGAATTGACCACGACCAACCTTGCGCTCACGCAAGATAAAGTATGGGAAATTCTCAACTCCATTCTTCTTGTTTTCGCAATAGGAATTCAATTCCTTCAACGAGATCACATCCTTGTCGAAGTGCGCATGCAACTTCTCAAGAATCTCAATCTTCGCGCTCATATCGTAATTCGGCTTTCTCACATCAGACTCCATTATCAATCTATAGAACTATTATCGCTGAAAAGTACACATTAAACAACAGTAAAAACTCTAATAGAATCAACAACTTACGCAACTGCCAGTTCTTCAGCCAGTTTCGTGAGCAGGAGACGATTGCTCTTCTTGCTGCCCACGTTCTTGGAGAACTCGCGAGCCATCTTGTTTTTGTTCATATCGCTAGTGATGGCAAGTTTGTCGTCAACAATGTTGGTGCTCGGGAGACCAACATAGAAATACTTGTCATAACCAAGACGATCAACAACAAAGTAATTGTGCTCGCGGAAAGTCTTTTTGGCAACATCTTGCTCAATACTAGACTTGTCGCTGACAAGATACTTCACATCACGCTGAATGGCTTTCTTGTTGCCAACATAAAAACCAATATGCTTACAACCAGTCACGTCAGCAACCAACTCCGTGATCGCAGGTTGCATCGTATGGTAATTTGACAACTTGACTTTCTTCTTGGTCTTTTTGTCGATGAAATACACCACAGACTTGCGACGATCATCATAGAAACCAGAATCATTGCTCATCAGAGGATACGAAAGATTGCTGCCACCGTCACCGTCAGTCAGATACACAACGTTGCAAACATTCAACTGATGCTTGTTCTGGAACGCAGTAATGATTCCGCGAGAAGCAAGCAAAGTCTCGAGAAACGGAGTGCCGTTCAAGCCAAAGCCAGAAGTGTCCCAATCGTATCGCCAACCACCATGATCGTTTTCGTTGGAAGTGTAGTCATATGCACGACCATACTCATTGGCAATAACGCACATCGCATTGAACGCACGACGATACTGAACAGGCGACAAAGAAGAACCAATCAGATGCTTCAGATGGAACCATGTCTGACTCATCGTCATGTCAACTGCACGGTTCGAAACAAAACGATTTTTCGACATCATCTCGTGCAACTTCTTGTTGCCATAAGCATCGTCGCTGAAGCCATAAACTTCAAACGGCACTTTGGCAAGTTTACAGAACGACGCAAGCACAAGCATCTGCTCAATCGTATTGCGGAGAATATCAGACATTGAACCAGACATGTCAACGAACATGATAAAGCCATGATTCTTGCCCTTCGGCACAACAGTGATCTTCTTGAACAGATCATTGCTGAAGCGATACTTGTGCAGCACATTCATGTTCAATTCACCAGTGCGAGCAGTCTGCGTTCGAGCATACTCATTGGCTTTCTTGCGCATCTCGAATTCTTTCAAGATATGCATAATGACTTTCTTGTTGTTCGTGTTGAATTTGCGCACACACTTCTGAACAACAGTATCGTAAGAAATCCCATAGCGACCATAGGTGCGATTCGGATCAGCAACTTGTTCGCGGAAATATTTCTCAAGATCATTCACAACTTCCGTGTTCGGAAGAATGATGTTCTCAAGAACAGCATCTGGCAACTCATACATGAAGATTTTGCCAGTCTCGTTGACCAATTCCTGCTCACGCTGACGAAAACTGCGGTCAGTTACAGACTGCGGCTCATCGTCATCTTCTTCAGGAGTGTCGCCACCAGAACTGTACTGATTGTCGTCAGAATCTTCTTCATCAGACTCAATTTGATCTTGTGAATCTTCAGCGTCAGTGCCATCTGATTCTTCGTCTAGGTCAGAGTCATCGTTACCGTCGATGTCATCTTCATAGTCAGAATCATCTTCGGCATCATCATACTCGCCAGAATCTTCTTGATTCTCTTGACGCTCATTGCGCATCTGCTCTTGAAGGTCTTGCTGATTCTGAACCTTGTTTTGTTCATTCTGCTTCGTGTAGTCGTACACACGTCGAGCAATATCAACAACTTGATCCCATGTTTCAGCAGCCTCAACTTCGCGAACAATCTCGCGTTCAATGTCATTGAATTCAACAATGACATGCGAACCCATCTTGAAGCGCAGGTTGATGCGATCAATCAGATTGAGTTTGCTGAGGTCTTCGAGTTTCTTGATGCCGAAAAAGTCGCGCTCATACAATGAAGCATATGCACGCGCAAAAGACTTGGACAGTCCAGGGAACTTGCGCTTGACCAGTTTCTCAATGCGAGCATCTTCGATGACGTTCAAGAAATCTTTGAATTTCTTTTCCGTCGCAGCAACTTCATTATGCCAGCCCTGCTGCGGAGTGTTCAGAGCATGACCAACTTCGTGACCTGTGAGTAGATCATACAAGTCACCATCCATGTCCTTCCAGACAGGAAGAACCATCGTGCGATTCTTGAGGTCGAAATATGCTGTCTTGACGCTCTGGTGCGAGACTGTAATATTTTCGCTCGCCAAGAGTTTGGCGAGGATCGACTTGGAAGCCTGTAAATTCGTTTTCATACATCCATTCTGCTATGGAAAAGCCGAAAAGACAATACGAAAAAACTCTAATAAAATCAACAACTTACGCAGCGGTTAGTCTAGACATCTTTTTCAGGTTGGTTTTTACCTTTCTCTTGGCTTTTTCTAGGTTTATCGGACTAATTTTATCCGTATATACAATTCCATTCAAGTGGTCAATTTCATGCTGAACGCATACAGCAGTCAATCCATCTAACTGCTTCTCAAGAACTTCTCCATATGCTGCTTGAAATCTAACTTTGATATGATTTGAGCGATTGCATTTGATATACAAACCTGGATATGAAAGACACCCCTCTGAATATTGAGCGGGAACAAGACTACTTTCAATAATTTCTGGGTTAAACATCAACCATGCTTCACTGCCCATATTGATAACACAAACTCTGTCTTTAAGTCCAACTTGATTTGCTGACAAACCAAGACCACCATATGCGGTCATCGTCTCAACTAGTGAGTATGCAATGTATTCTGCTTCAGAACCTTTTCTGTTTTTAAAGTCCCATGGGATAGTTGGTTGACGTAGAATTGGATCGTAAAAATCGACAAGTTTAAGAACTTCATATTCAATTAAATTGCCATTTACATATTTTAAATTTCTTGCCATATTAAATTACCACTTGTGAAAAATTCTTTACTTTACCAAATCGAATTGTATGTTTGAACTTATCAACCATCTGATCAGTCTTGTGAGTGATCACAAAGATGTTTGTGTTCTCATTTAGCATATTTATCAACTTCATAAATTCTTCTGTGCCATTGATGTCAAGAGAACCATCAAAGACCTCGTCGAAGATGAGCAGATTCGTATTGACACTGTTCTTTAATTTGGCGACCGACCTCCATGTAAACAACAGTGCTAGATCAATACGTTTCTTTTCACCCTCTGAGAAGTTTTCATAACTGAAATCATCTCGGTGACGAGACTTGATGGTCTCCTTGAACTCCTCGTCAATGTTGAAGTTGACAAAGAAGTCCATCGCAGCCAAATACTTATTCACCAGTTTGTTTATAACTGGCACGTACTGCTTAATGATTTTCGACTTAATCCCGCCATCTTTAAGCAACTGCGCGACAATATCATAATGTTGTGTTTGTTCAGATACTTCTTTTCTTTTTTCGTTGAATGATTGTAATGCGTTGAGTAATTCTTTTGATTGCGCTTTAAACTCTTCACTCATCGCTGGTTTGTTTTCTATTTCCTCAATTTCTTTTTCAAGTTTTGCCACATACTTCCTAATCTGACTGCAAGAAGTGTTAATGCGCACAAGATCTTGTTCAAGAGACTTGAGTTCTTTTTGAGTTGTTTTGATGGTATTGATTCGCTGTAGAACGGCATCGCTTTCTTCCTTTAGTTTATTTAATCCTTCAGTTAGTTCTGTGATTTTAGAGTTGCACGTGTGTACTTTTTCTTCTTTGTTATTGATAGCCTGATCGCAGGTTGGACAAGTCGAATTTACAGAATAAAACTCGATATCTTTCTCGAGTTTCTGGATATTCCCTTCGATCTTGGCTTCAAGATTGTTTAGTTTACTAAATCTTTTGTTTGTAAATTCTTCATCTGAAGTTTGAAATATTAAATCGTCAATTTGTTTTTCTTTTTGTTTTGCTTCTGTTTCTAGCGTAGAAAATGTTGTTTTGTTTTCAACAATCTCTTGTTTCTTTGCTTCTACAATTTCCTTTGTATTTTTCTTCAATTCATCAAGATGCTTCTTGTGTAGATCAATCTTACCTTTGACTGCATCAATCTGAATCTTTAATCGTGATGCTTCTTCTTTGAGTGAGTTTGATTTTGTTTTCACAATCACATTCATTGCAGAGAAGATCTGAATATCAAGCAAATCTTCAATCACTGCTCGACGATCTGCCGCAGACAGTTGCATAAATGGAGTGAAGTTGGTTGAACCAAGGATAACAATTTGCGTAAAGGACTTGTAGTTCATCTTGAGAATAAGTTTCTCAAGATGATCTTGATAGTCTTTTGCTTTGGCATCTTGATTCAACAATTCACCATCACAATGAATCTCGAATAAATTTGGTTTGATGCCACGAATGATTTTATAATTTTTCTTGGCGATGTTAAATTCAATCTCAACGACACAATCTTTTTCATTGATTGAGTTCACAAGTTGCGGCTTGTTGATGTTTCGGAATGGTTTGCCAAACAAACCAAATGTGATGGCATCAAGAAAGGTAGACTTTCCTGCACCATTCTCACCAACAATTAGAGTTGTCGCGTTTTCATTCAGGGGAATTTCAGTGAAAACATTTCCTGTTGACAAGAAATTCTTATAACGGACAGATTTAAATATAATCAAGCAGACTCCATCGCAATCGCTTCGTTATATACATCTCGCAGAACGCCTTTAATTTTATCGGATTCCACAGGTAAAGACAACCCATCAACATACTTATTCAAAATTGTCATTGTGTCCTCTGCCTGATTGATATCAACATCAACCTCTTCTGTGATCTCTGTAAAATCTTCAACAACAGAAACTTCGATTGGAGAGACCTTTGCTAAATGATCAAGCAATGTGTCAAGCAAAAATGCATTACCTTTCTTTTCAACGACAATCTTTACATACTTTCCAGAGTAGCATGAATAATCCTGCTCTACAATGTTATTGTAAAACAATTCATCATCATTGTATTTCATCTTATAGAACATTCGATAAGGATTTGAGATGAATTGTAATTCACGTGTTTCGGTGTCGAAGATATGAAAACCTCGTTCATCATCGTAATCTGCCCAAGTCATTTCACCTGGAGTGCCAACATAGATGATGCTGCCATTGTTGCTTTTATGATGAAAATGTCCAGACAAAACAAGATCGTACTTTGATAGCACAGAAGCATCCATGCCTTCGTGGCAGACATTGCCACGATCCATTTCAAACCCTTGCAGTTCGAAATGACCAAAACAAACATGATTGGTGCTTTTCTTAATAAAATCTAGAACTTCTGCTTCGTTGTCTTTGCAGATCCATGGGATAATATCGATCCCCCACTCATTATCAGACGATGGAGAATCATAAATGCAAATGTTTTCGTACTCCTGCAAAAGTAATTGCGGAGAATTTACTTCTAGTGTATTTTTGTAGGTGATGTCGTGATTGCCAAGTAAAGTATAAAACTGAATGTTCTTCTCTTGCATTATATCAAAAAAATAACGACGGCAAAGAGCAAGAGACTGAAAAGAGATATACTTCCGACGATCAAATAAGTCACCCAACTGAAAGACGGTGGTAATTCCATGTTCTTGTAAATAAGGAAAAAAGACTTCCTTGTAAAATTTCCTGTACAAATTATGAAAGGCGATCGAGTCACCTCTCATTCCAAAATGAGTATCACCCAGAATTGCTATCTTCATCGACGAATTTCTCCAATCCTACTTTTTTCGCTTTCTTTTGGAGTCTTGCGTTTTCATAGTTTGAGATGAACTCTGAGATGTTTTCGTACAATTCGAATTGTCTAAAAGTACCATCTTCATTCTCATTGAGTTCGAACTCGTCGAGTATTCCAGCAGTTTCAGTTGATTTGTATTTAACATATAATTGCTTCTTCTCTTTTTGAATGCGGCGTAAGAATGCATAATATACTATTTGAGTGAAATAGGCAAATGGATTGCTTGATTTTGCAGGATCAAAATTGTCAACGTACATAACGCAATTTTCAATTGCATCCGCGACCATTTCGTCTCGAAAAGTATAAGATAAAAAGTTTGGTTTGTGTGAAAGATTC